>OIZL01001262.1_pt1 | contig 14455 bp, 11 predicted proteins | sample 1588541 | NCBI WGS metagenome assembly OIZL01 (sample SAMN03283285) | human gut metagenome | biome: human-associated habitat; material: feces | host: Homo sapiens | place: Peru | collected 2012 | reverse complement strand
CTCCATGGGACAGTTTATTCAGGATGGTTCCAGAAACCTGTTTGAGACAGTTATCAACATTGAGACCAGCAGAGAAGAGATCATCATCGGAGAAGAGCCGGTAGATCTGGACGGTCTTAACTATCTGGCAGGAAAGACTGTTGATTTCGTAAATAAGAGCGCTATGAACGGAACAGTTCTGGCGCATACAGACGGTCAGGTTCCGAACTTTATGATCAAGGTTCCTGAGGTTAATGAATTTTATCTGGGCGAGCTGTTCTACTTCTTCGAGTTTGCCTGCGGTGTGAGTGGTTATATTCTCGGAGTAAATCCTTTCAACCAGCCTGGTGTGGAAAGCTACAAGAAGAACATGTTCGCACTTCTTGGTAAGCCGGGATATGAAGCTCAGAGAGAAGAACTTCTGAAAAGACTTTAAGATCATCAAATTTGTGCGGCTTTTCGGAGCCGCACAATAAGATAAATAAAAAAAACTCTTGACGAAAAGGTTAGCTGGTGCTAACCTTTATCTGTAATCAGAGGTTAGGTATTTCTAACTGTAATTTTCACATTTAGAAAGAAGGAGATGTTGTGATGCCTTTGACATTTGCGAAAGAGGGAGAAATCAATTCTATCAAAAAGGTAGGCGGCAAAGAGGAAACGAGACTGTTTCTGGAGAAGCTCGGTTTCGTAACGGGTGCTGATGTGACGGTTATCTCCTCCATCGGCGGGAACCTGATAGTCAATATCAAGGACTCCAGGATTGCCGTAGGCAAAGATATGGCCGGACATATTATGGTCTAGCCTTTTTATGCCATGCAGTAAGCGTAGACTAACATCTGCCCTGTGCAGATGAGTATAGGAGGATAGAGAAAAAGCATGAAGACATTAAGAGAGATTGCCTGTGGTCAGACAGTAAAGGTTAAGAAGCTGTCAGGCGAAGGCCCGGTTAAAAGACGTATCATGGATATGGGAATCACAAAGGGCGTAGACATTTATGTCCGCAAGGTAGCGCCTTTGGGAGATCCGATCGAGGTCACAGTCAGAGGATATGAGCTGTCCCTGCGTAAAGCAGATGCAGAGATGATCGAGGTTGAGTAATCCGCGTGATCAAAGCCGGATGAAGAAGAAAGAAAAGAAATCAGAAAGGAATGGGTAGAAGATGTCTGTTAAAATTGCGCTGGCAGGTAACCCGAACTGCGGTAAAACAACACTGTTCAACGCCCTGACAGGTTCCAACCAGTTTGTTGGTAACTGGCCGGGTGTTACGGTAGAGAAAAAAGAGGGTAAGTGGAAAGGAAACAAGGATGTTATCATCATGGATCTTCCGGGTATCTATTCGCTGTCTCCTTATACACTGGAGGAAGTGGTAGCGAGAAATTACCTTATCACGGAAAGACCGGATGTCATCCTGAATATCGTGGATGGAACCAACATCGAGAGAAACCTGTATCTCTCCACACAGCTCATGGAGCTTGGCATCCCGGTTGTCATGGCAGTCAACATGATCGACCTTGTAAACAAGAACGGAGATAAGATCTCCCTGAACAAGCTCAGCGAAAAGCTGGGATGCGAGGTAGTAGAGATCTCCGCACTGAAAGGAACAGGAGTAGAGGCCGCTGCAAAGAAGGCAGTTGCACTTGCAGGAACCAAGGCAGCCGCAGCGGTACATAAGTTTGACGAGAAGGTAGAGGCTGCGATCGAGTCTGTAGAGGCGAAGCTGAGCAGCGTACCGGAAGAGCAGAGAAGATTCTTCGCGATCAAGCTCCTGGAGAAAGACTCCAAGATCAACGAGCAGATGAAGACCGTGCCGAATGTGGAGGCTGAGATCAAGGATCTGGAGAAAGCATTCGACGACGATACAGAGAGTATCATTACCAACGAAAGATATGTATATATTTCCTCTATTATCAAAGAGTGCGTCACCAAGAACAAGGCAAGAACGATGACCACCTCTGATAAGATCGACCGGATCGTGACAAACAGATGGGCAGCGCTTCCGATCTTTGCAGCCGTTATGTTTGTTGTATATTATGTATCCGTTACAACAGTCGGTGGATTCCTTACAGACTGGACGAACGATGTGCTGTTCGGTGAGATCATTCCTCCGGCAATCGAGAACCTTCTGGTTTCCATCGGATGTGCCGACTGGCTCCAGGGCCTGATCCTGGACGGTATTGTAGCCGGTGTGGGCGCCGTTCTCGGATTCGTACCGCAGATGCTTGTGCTGTTTATCTTCCTTGCATTCCTTGAGTCCTGCGGTTATATGGCACGTATCGCGTTCATTATGGACCGTGTATTCCGTAAGTTCGGTCTTTCCGGAAAGTCCTTCATCCCGATGCTGATCGGCTCCGGATGTGGTGTTCCCGGTGTTATGGCTTCCCGTACGATCGAGAATGACAGAGACCGTAAGATGACGATCATGACAACGACCTTTATCCCTTGTGGTGCGAAGCTGCCGATCATCGCATTGATCGCAGGTGCGTTCTTCGATAACTCCGGATTGGTTTCCTGGGGTGCATGGCTTGTTGGTATTGCAGCGATCATCTGCTCCGGTATCATTTTGAAAAAGACAAAGATGTTTGCTGGCGAGCCGGCTCCGTTCGTTATGGAGCTCCCCGCTTATCACTGGCCGACCGTAGGCGCTGTCCTCAGAAGCATGTGGGAGCGTGGCTGGTCCTTTATCAAGAAGGCTGGAACGATCATCCTTCTTTCCACCATCGTTCTCTGGTTCCTGATGAGCTTTGGCTGGGCAGACGGTGGCTTCGGTATGGTAGAAGAGCTGAACGACAGTATCCTTTCCAAGATCGGTAGTGCGATCGCATGGATCTTCACTCCTCTTGGCTGGACACAGATGGGCGAAGGCTGGAAGATGGCAGTGGCTGCCGTTACCGGTCTGATCGCAAAAGAGAATGTAGTAGCAACCTTTGGTATGCTTTATGGTTTCGCAGAAGTAGCAGAAGATGGTGCAGAAGTATGGGGCAATCTGGCAGCAGCCATGACACCTGTAGCAGCATTTGGCTACCTGGCATTTAACCTCCTGTGTGCTCCCTGTTTCGCAGCAATGGGCGCGATCAAGAGAGAGATGAACAATACAAAATGGTTCTGGTTTGCAATCGGATACCAGTGCGGTCTTGCCTATGTGGTAGCACTTTGTATCTATCAGCTCGGAACACTGTTCACAGGCGGCGGTTTCGGTATTGGAACAGTAGTAGCGATCCTTCTGGTGATCGGTTTCCTGTATCTGTTATTCAGACCTTACAAGGAAGCGACAGAGCTCAAGGTAGATACCAAGAAGGTTGTAAGAAATTAAGTTCTGAACCTGTAAAATAGAGTTGTAATGCCGCAGAGCGGCGGAATGGAGACTTGTATGGGAACAGCAGTTGTTTTGCTGGTCGTAGCCGGAATAGCCGGTCTTGCGATCCGCAGTATGGTAAAAGATAAAAAAGCAGGTAAATCCCTACAGTGTGGTGGTGACTGCAGTAAATGCCACGGCTGTCATTAGCAGGTATTTCCTGATAAATTCCTAAATTGCTCAAGTGGTTGACAGAGACGCAGATCCGGCGACGGATCTGCGTTTTTTCTGTCTTTATCCACCACTTTGAACAGGGAACAGATAGCGGTCTGAAGATCAATCTGCTGCAGGAATATAACTTTATTGCACTTGATATCTTCCGAAAAAACATTTACAATAAAGAAATACAGAACGAGCTGGAGGCGTGGCTTACGTTCCTGTCGGTGGACGATCCGGAGATGATCGCGCCGAAGCAGAGAAACAACAGGCGGTCACACAGGCAGAACAAGAGAAGCGGCAGGCACTTGAAAAAGTAAAAGAGATACAGCAAAAATACGAAGAGCTGTTACAGCAGCAAAGCTTTGTCTATACATTCCCAAAATACAGAGGTCATCGCTATGTCGGCAGACTGATCGACTATGCGGAGACACTGGCGAAGGCGGATGGAAAAGACAGCGTTTATATTTCGACAAACCACAATGGGCTGTACGAGAAATACGGCTATGAATTCTATCAGATGATGAAAGACATTGGCGGGGAAGACTCAAGGGTATACACAAAACGACTGTAAAAATAAGACTGGAAGCCGGCAGCACGATCTGCGTCAATTCTCCACAAAATGATTTGAAGTTCCGCATAGCCTATGATACGATAAGAGCAGATTTAGTATAGCTTATTCCGGATCACCGATATGCGAAAAGCATAGGATTTGGGAAAGCGCTATACAAGGGATACGGGGATACGAAACCATAATAAAATAAGGAGATAATGCAGATGAAGATTGTAGTGACAGAAAGAAACAGTGTTGGACTGGATATTGATGTTTCCTGTTTTGAAAAATATGGTGAGGTGACATACTATCCCAACACCCTTGCAGGCAATACGGCAGAGAGAGTGAAGGATGCCGATATTATTATTGCCAACAAAGCACCACTCAATGAAAGTACCCTCAAGGATGCTCCGAATGTCAAGCTGATCTGCCTGTTTGCGACAGGCTTTGACAACGTAGATCTGACCTATTGCAGCAGCCGGGGGATCAAGGTTGCCAACGTGGTGAACTATTGTACGCCTGCCGTGGCACAGCATACCGTTCTGCTTGCACTCTGCCTGATGGAAAAGCTGGCGTTTTACGATGATTATGTAAAATCTGGGACTTACAGTGCACAGGATCGTTTTTCCAACTTTGACAGACCATTTGGCGAGCTGGAAGGAAAGACCTGGGGAATCGTCGGCATGGGAACGATCGGGCACAAGGTAGCGGCGCTCGCAGAGGCGTTTGGATGTAAAGTCATCTTCTATTCCGCTTCCGGAAAGAGCACCTGCACCGATTATCTGAAGGTAGATTTTGACACCCTGCTTGCGGAGTCGGATATTCTTTCCCTGCACTGTCCGCTCAGCGACCGCACAAGAAATCTGATCGACAAAGAGGCGCTGTCCAAGATGAAAAAGACGGCTGTACTGATCAATGTAGCGCGCGGTCCCGTTGTAAACGGACAGGATCTTTACGATGCGCTGATGGCAGATGAGATCGCGGCGGCAGGACTGGACGTACTGGAGAAAGAGCCGATGGAAAAGACGAATCCGCTCGGACAGATCGAGGACAGCACCAAACTGATCATCACGCCTCATATGTCCTGGGCAAGCACGGAAGCCAGAATCCGTCTGGTGGACGAGGTATGCCGGAACATAGAAGCGTTTATTGATGGAAAAGATAGAAACGTTGTCAACAGATAGCAAGTAGCTGGAACAACACAGAAATGGAGGATAACAATGGATAAGATAGCAAGTTTTACGATAGATCACATCAAGCTGCAGCCGGGCGTGTATGTATCCCGGAAGGACAAGATCGGCGCCGAGACAGTCACAACCTTTGATCTGCGGATGACCAGCCCGAATGAAGAGCCGGTGATGAACACGGCGGAGGTACACACGATCGAGCATCTGGCAGCCACCTTCCTGAGAAATCATGCGCAGTACAAGGATAAGACCGTGTACTTTGGACCGATGGGCTGCCGTACCGGATTTTATCTGCTCCTTGCGGGCGATTATGAGTCGAAGGACATCGTACCGCTGATGATCGAAATGTATGAATTTATCCGGGATTACAAAGGGGAAGTGCCGGGAGCGTCGCCGAAGGACTGCGGCAATTATCTGGACATGAATCTTTCCATGGCAAACTATCTGGCGGCAAAATATCTGGATAACGTGCTGTATCATATTGACGAGAGCCGCCTGATCTATCCGGTCTGATTGCGGTAATGCCGTGGAAATAAAAACCAGCGGACACAGGAAAATGGATCAGATACGCGGCGGTGGAAGAACTGCGCCGCACAACGGTAAAAATTAAGGACAGAAGAAAGATTGCGCAGGATGCGCAAAAGAGGATCACAATGAATAAGATAGGTATCATCGGGGCAATGGAGCTGGAGGTAGAGCAGCTCAAGGAAAAGATGACGACAGAGCGTGTAGTGGAAAAGGCGGCTATGAGCTTTTATGAAGGCACGCTGAACGGTGCGAAGGTAGTCATCGTGAGATCCGGTGTGGGAAAAGTGAACGCCGGAATCTGCGTGCAGATCCTTGCAGACGAATTTCAGGTGACACACATTATCAACACCGGTGTGGCAGGATCTCTGAACGCAGCGCTTGACATCGGAGATATTCTGGTGTCGAACGACGCGCTGTATCACGACGTCGATGCGACGATCTTCGGCTATCAGCCGGGCGAAGTCCCGCAGCTCGGGACGAGGGAGTTCCGGGCAGATCCGGTCATGGTGAAAGCAGCCGTGGAAGCGTGCGGCGAGGTAAACCCCGATATCCGGGTCAGAACCGGAAGGGTTGTCAGCGGGGATCAGTTCATTTCCAGCAAAGAAGTCAAGGAACGGCTGATCGCAGGATTTGCCGGAGACTGCGCCGAGATGGAAGGGGCGGCGGTTGCGCACGGCGCGTATCTGAACAAGATCCCCTTTGTCATCATCCGGGCGATCTCAGATAAGGCGGACGACAGCGCGGAGGTAGAATACCCGGTATTCGAGCGCGCAGCGGCTGTCCATTCCGCGAGATTAGTAGAAAAAATGGTAACTTTGCTGTAAAAGATGTGTTATACTGAAAACAGGACAGAAAGTTGCCTGCTGCGGTGAAAACTGCACAGGATAAAGGGGGTATACAGAATGTTAGCAACGTTAGTGCCATTTTTTGACAAAGATATGAGGGTTTGCGCTTACTCGTTATTTTCCCAGAAAAATAACTATCTGCTGAACCCGTCGCTGCAGGGATCTGCGATGAACGACGGGGCGGTCAGCATAACCGGACTGGAGATCATTAAGAATATCGGGATCGACACTCTGTCGCCGGGAACGGACGTATTCGTGCCGGTAGGGCCGATCGCCGTCTTTTCCGACATTGAGAGCCAGACAGATCCGATGGACGGCAGACTGGTTCTTCTGTTTGACAATGAGATCCAGAACGATGAAAAGTATCGCAGCAGACTGGGCGAGTTGAAGGAGAAGGGCTACAAACTCGCGATCCGTAAGCTGCCGGTACACGAATTTGAGAAAAATAAAGAGATCCTTGCGCTGATGGATTATATTATCCTCGACTGTAAGCGGGTGGATGTGACGAAGGCGAAGATCTACTTCGGACACTGTTTCCCGGATATCAAGATCTGCGTAGGAAATATTGACAACCAGGAGATATTCGATCGTCTGAAGGACGACGAGAGCTTCCCGATCTTTGAAGGCAGATTTTATCGTCTGCCAGTGACTAAGGGTGAGACAGAGATCGCCCCGTTGAAGATCAATTATATGCAGCTCATGAGTCTTGTAAACAATTCGGACTTCGAGCTGACACAGGCGGCAGACATCATTGGACGCGATACGGCGCTCGTTGTCGAGCTTTTGAAACTGGTAAACCGCATCGCCGTCAATTCCGAGGTGACCTCCATTCGTCACGCGGCTGCTATCCTGGGACAGAAAGAACTGAAAAGATGGCTTAATACGGTAATTACGAAAGAACTGTGTGCAGACAGGCCGAACGAGATCGCCCGGCTGTCCATGCTCCGCGCAAAGTTTGCGGAGTGCCTTGCACCATATTATGGACTTCAGATGAAAGCATCCGAACTGTTCTTGATGGGACTGTTTTCGATCATCGACATCATCCTGAACCTGCCGATGGAGGAAGCTCTGAAAAAGGTGAATGTGTCGAAAGAGATCACAGACGCCCTGTTATACCACAAAGGGGATCTTGCAAAGATCTACGATCTGATGATGAGCTATGAAAATGCCGACTGGCAGGAAGTATTCCGCCAGCTCATCGTGGACAATGTCAGCGAAGATTCCGTCTACGATGCATACACACAGGCTGTATGCTGGTATAAGGAAATGTTTTTCTAAAGAAGAGTTAGTACATAGCACGTAAGACCGGGATCCGTACTGTAAATGCAGTACGGATTTTCCGTATCTTACGGCCTGATAAAGAGGGAGGAGTTTATGAAAGAGCAAAGCAAAGAAAGAGGATACCGTTCCGGGGAGCTGATCCGGCGGTTTCTGCCCTACTATAAAAAATACTGGAAGGTTGTGGCGATGGATCTGTTCTGCGCCGGGCTGACGACCATCTGTGAACTGGTGCTGCCGATGATCATCCGCTATATCACCAATACCGGGATGACCGATCTGGCGTCGCTCACCGTAGAGACGATCCTGCGCCTTGGTCTGCTGTACCTTCTGCTGCGGATCGTGGATACGATGGCAAATTTCTATATGGCGTACACGGGACATGTCATGGGGACGAAGATCGAAACCGATATGAGACGAGACGCGTACGCGCACCTTCAGAAGCTGTCTGACACCTATTACAACAACACGAAGGTCGGTCAGATCATGGGAAGGATTACCAACGACCTTTTCGACGTCACCGAATTTTCCCATCACTGTCCGGAGGAGTTCTTCATAGCCGGGGTGAAGATGGTGATATCCTTTGTGATCCTTGCGAAGATCAGCCTCGGACTGACGCTGATCATCTTTGCGGTCGTGCCGGTGATGGCGGTCACCTGTACGGTCATCAACCTGCGTATGCGGGAGGCATTCCGCAGACAGCGCGTGCAGATCGGCGAGCTGAACGCGCGCATCGAGGACAGCCTGCTGGGACAGAAGGTGGTCAAGGCTTTTGCCAATGAGGAAAAAGAGCAGGAAAAATTTGAGGCAGACAACGATAAATTCTACCAGCTCAAAAAGCAGACCTACAAATTTATGGCGGCGTTTCAGACGACCACGAGAGCCTTCGACGGTGTGATGTATCTGGTGCTTCTGGTAGCCGGCGGTATTTTTATGATCCGGGGAAAGATCAAGCCGGGAGATCTGGTGGCGTATGTGATGTATGTGACGACCCTGATCGCCACGATCCGGAGGATCATCGAATTTGCAGAGCAGTTCCAGAGAGGAATGACAGGCATCGAGCGCTTTATCCAGATCATGGACAGCGAGATAGAGATCTTCGACGAGCCGGACGCCGTAGACTGCGTAGCGCCCAAGGGAAACATCTCCTTCCGGGGTGTGAGCTTCGCCTACCCGGACGACCACAATGTCGTATTTAAGAATCTGGATCTCGATATCCATTCCGGGGAAAAGATCGCGATCGTCGGGCCATCCGGCGGCGGTAAGACAACGCTGTGCAACCTGATCCCCCGGTTTTATGACATCGACAAAGGGGAGATCCTTCTGGACGGCGAGAACATTCACCACTATAAACTGAAAAGCCTGCGGCAGAATATCGGAATGGTACAGCAGGACGTCTACCTCTTTTCCGGCACGGTATACGAAAATATCGCCTACGGGAAAAACGGCGCAAGCCGGGAGGAAGTGATCGAGGCGGCAAAGCGGGCGGGCGCGCACGATTTCATCACGGCGCTCAAGGACGGTTACGACACCTACGTGGGCGAGCGGGGCGTGAAACTCTCCGGCGGGCAGAAGCAGCGGATCAGCATTGCCAGAGTATTTCTGAAAAATCCGCCCATCCTCATTATGGACGAGGCGACCTCGGCGCTTGACAACGAGAGTGAATTTCAGGTGGCGCGGTCACTGGAGGAGCTGGCAAAAGGAAGGACGACGATCACGATCGCGCACCGGCTTTCCAGCATCCGCCACTCCGACCGCATCCTCGTGCTCACGGAGGACGGGATCGTGGAAGAGGGAACCCACGAAAGCCTGCTTGCGCTTGGCGGGATCTACCATCACTTCTACGTGACGGCGAACGAGTTGAAGTAGGTTTTCATGCGCACTTTTCACAAAGAAATAGGAAGAGCAGTCAGAAAAGTGCCGAAAATAAAGTATCCCCTCCAAAACCGCTTACACCGGCAAAAAGCAAATGGTAAAATAAATAAGTGAAGAGATGGCAGAAAGTAAGGCTGCCGGGTGTGTGGCAAGGAGGAACTATGTTTGATAAAGGCGAACTGATCATGTGCGGCGGACACGGTGTCTGCCGCGTTGTTGATATTGTGGGAAATCCCATCGACCGGCTTGACCGCAAAAAGAAGTATTATCTTCTGGAGCCGGTATTCGAGAAGGGCAGGATCGCATCCATCAGGGGAAAAAGGTGCTCTCCTGCGACGAACAGTATCTGCGGAAGGCAGAGGAGCTTCTCTACAGTGAAATGGCGCTTTCTCTTGCCATTCCCAAAGAAAAGGTGGAGGAATATATTACAGAGGCAGTGGAAAAAAGAGAGAACGGCTAAGCGGCTATGTCTGCAAAGAAGCTGACGGCAGACAGGAACAAAGGGTTGAACAGAAGGCTCCAGGACCGGGGAAGGATCCGCCATTGGAAAGATGGCAGATCTGGAGAAGGTTTCCGGGGCTTTGTATATTTTGCCATATTTATATGCGACTACAATTTTGTAATTGCCGAAACGGGCAGAGAGCTGATATGATGAAAAAAAGAATCGAAAAAATCAGGAAAGAGAGGTAGCTATGAGAAAAGGAAGTGGAAGCAGCAAACGCATACTGGCGGCGATCGTAGCCGCAGCGATGGTAGTTACGTCTGCGCCTTATCCGGGGATGACGGCAGAGGCGGCAGAGAACGGGATCGGACAGGTTGTGTCTGCCCAGACAGAAGAGAAAACCGGCGACGCGGAGGAGAACGCAGAAGGCGGCGTGGACGAAGGACAGGAAGCGAACGGAGAAAATGCCGGCGGTTCATCCGGAGAAGAGAATGGAGACGAGGCAGGCGGAAATGCCGGACAGGAGAACGGCGCGCCGACAGGCGAGGATTCCGGAGAACAGAAAGACGAAGAGCCGGGCAGCTCTGCCGAAGAAGGTGCGCAGGGCGAAGAAGACGGAACCGGAAAGACCGGGACCGATCCTGTAGAGGCGACGGGCGAAGAAGAGCAGGGGCAGCAGCCCGGTGAGACTGCGGAAGAGGACCCGGCGGCAGTTTCTGACAATACGACGGAGGCAGTGTCGGATAATTCGATGGAACAGACGGCGCTTGCAGCCGAAGATGAAAAAGCCACGGGATCCCTTACGGTCGTTGGCGATACATCCAAGTATTCCTACAACAGTGAGGAGGACTGCGTTATCATCAAAGACGGAGCGGAGCTGACCATCCACAGCGCAGAGGGCTTTAATGAAGATAACTGTTCCAGCACATGGATCCGTGTGGAGGCGGACGCAAGTGCTGTTCTGACACTGGACGGAGTATACATATATGAAGATGAGCTAACTACTAGTAATAGTCCCCTGAAAATAGAGGCAGAAGCAGGGGATGTGGAAATTATCCTCAAGGGGACAAATAAACTGAGTGCAGGATATGGAGCTGCCGGGATCCAGAAGGAGACTGGCGATTCGAAGCTGACGATTTCCGGAGACGGAACACTGACCGCGACCGGAGGATATCTGGGAGCCGGTATCGGAGGCGGAAATGAAGGAGCCGGAAGCAATATCACGATCAGCGGGGGAACGGTGACGGCAACCGGAGGAGGATCCGCAGCCGGTATCGGAGGCGGAAGCGGCGGAAACGGAAGCGATATCACGATCAGCGGGGGAACGGTGACTGCAACCGGAGGAGATAGCGCAGCCGGTATCGGAGGCGGAAACGGCGGAAACGGAAGTAATATCGCGATCAGCGGTGGTGTAGTGACGGCAAGTGCGGGAGTGTTTGCAGCCGGTATCGGAGGCGGAAGCAGCGGAAGCGGTAGCAGAGGAGTCGGAAGCAATATCACGATCAGCGGAGGAACGGTGAGAACGCTTTGTCCGTCCGAAGATAATATGTGTGATGAGATCGGCAGTGGTATCAGTGCCGCGGCAGCAAGCGGGATCGTGATCACGGGAGGATCGGTTTCCACCCAATATACGCCGCTTACCAAAGCTACGGATGGAACGAACCCCGTCTACCGTACGGTGGTAGATTTTTCGAAGGGAGAGGAATACGGGAAAGAGACGGCGGTCGACAACGTGTGGGAGACTGGCTATGGAATGAAGGATGTGCAGACCGATGAGGACAGCAGGATTTATCTTTATCTGCCGGACAGCAACGGTAAGCAGACGAAGATCCTCTTCAACAAGACCTATTATGCGGGAGTCATTTCGAAGGACAATGCGAACAACGAGCTGGTAAAGCAGGAGAAAACTCCGGATTATGACCTGCTTGTCAGCGGAGATCCTGCTTTCTTTGAAAGAAAAACAGGTGATGCGGAAAAACAGGACTATATTGTAGTAAAGGATGGCGCGGAGCTGACCTTTACAAGCAAAGAAGGTTATCAGACAAAGACTGCGATTTTGGTGGAAAAGGATGCAAAGGTGAAGCTCACGCTGGAAGAGGTATATATTAACAGCGCGGGTTTCAAGAATTCCTGTCTGCAGATCGCGGATGACAGCGCCGGAGATGTGGAGCTGATCCTGAAGGGAAAGAATGTTTTCAAGACTGGCAGTAACTGTGCGGGAGTGCAGAAAAACGGTGACGGCAATGTGGGAACGCTGACGATCTCCGGTGACGGCGAACTGACAGCTAACGGAGGAACTTATGCAGCCGGAATCGGCGGCGGGACGGGTGCGTCGACAAAGAATATTGTGATCAACAGCGGAACCGTCAATGCAGCGGCAGGAAGCTTTGCGGCAGGAATTGGTGGCGGTCAAGGCGGCAGTGGAAGCTATATCACGATCAATGGTGGAACTGTAAATGTAAGCGGAGGAGCCGCCGGGATCGGCGGTGGCTCGGGTGCAGCAGGAACGAATATCACGATCAACGGCGGAACCATATATACAGAGGGAGCAAGCGGCGGAGCCGGGATCGGCGGCGGCAACGCCGGCCGCGGCGATGCGATATCGATCTGTGCAGGAAAGGTGACAGCGACCGGGGGATATGGCGCACCTGGAATCGGCAGTGGATGCGAGGCAACGAAGGGCGGCAGTATCCGGATCAGCGGAGGAACGGTGCAGGCAACCGGAAGAAACGGTTATAGCGGTCCGTCGGCCGGGATCGGCTCCGGTCTTAGTGCAGAAACAGACGGAACCAAAGTAACGATCGTAGGAGGCAATGTCAAGACAAATGGCATTACGAACGGAGCCTGGTCGGATGACGGAACCCCGGTTTATCTCACAAGGGTAGACCTGCTGCTGCTTTTCGGTAAGCAGGCAGCGATCGATCCGTTTAAAATGTATCAGTGTGATACAGATGGCAGCGCAGTTGTAGGTCTTACTTATAATCACGACAGCATCGATACGATGGATGACGGCTATCTGTATCTCTATCTTCCGGCGAACACGGAAGGACAAGTGACCGGAATAGAATTTGAAAATACGGTCTACGAGGGAATCGTAAAACAAGTCTCCGGGGAAGATGCGACACAGTACAATGAGCTGACGCTCAAGAGCAGCGCGGATGGAAAAGCAGACTATGGAGACGTCGACAGAGAGGATGTGCTGCAAGGGGATATTCCGGACGGGCTTTGGATCAAAGTGCTCAACGAAGACAGCTATACCTACACCGGCAAGCCGATCAAGCCGCAGATCCGCGTTTATGATGGCAAACGCCTTTTGATGGAAAAGAAGGACTATACACTTTCCTATAAGAATAACGTCAATGCAGCCACGGCGGACAGCGGAAACAAAGCGCCGACCATCACCGTGACAAGTAAAGGGAATTACAAAGGGAAAGCGACAAAGACCTTTACGATCCAGCCGGTGGCGCTGAGCATACCGGGCATTTGGGAAGATTATAAGGCAGATCAAGTCGATGCGCCGGATATCTATCTGACAGCGCCGACCGGAAAGAATCCAAAGGGGATCAAGGCAGTACCGGTTGTGTCTTATAACGGCGTGCGTCTCAAGGAAAATAAAGATTACACGCTGGAGCATTATTCGTTGAATGAAATTATAGAGGACAATAATAATAAGAACAACTATGTAAACGAAGGACAATATTATTTATATATTTGCGGAAAGGGCAATTACACTGGAAGATTTTCTATATATGTAGTGTTGATGAATGAAAAGAGGCTCCTGATGAGCAAGGTGTCGGTGGCAAAGATCCCCGATGTGACCTATGAAGCCGATCAGTGTATTGGAAGTGGGGCGCAGGGAATGAGGCCAACTCTGACTGTGACCTACGGTACCGGAAAGAACAAGACTACACTACAGGAAAATGTAGACTATACTGTGACCTGGAAGAACAATAAACAGGTAGGCACGGCGACAGCGATCTTAGAAGGCACGGGCTCCATGTGGCATGGGGAGGATGGACAATACTACGGCGAGAAGCGCGTCACCTTCAAGATCAAAGGAGCCGCTCTCAAGGCAAACATGGTGAGCTGGAAAGAAGCAAAATCCATAACCCGCATCTACAACGGCGAAGCACAGGAGCCGGAAGTCCGGGTGAGCACGACCGAGAAGGTCAAGGGTGAGAACGGAAAGACGGTGAGCCAGCAGATTATTCTGACAAAGTATGACGAATCAACAGGCAAAGGCGACTACACCGTGACCTA
>OIZL01001260.1_pt1 | contig 14491 bp, 10 predicted proteins | sample 1588541 | NCBI WGS metagenome assembly OIZL01 (sample SAMN03283285) | human gut metagenome | biome: human-associated habitat; material: feces | host: Homo sapiens | place: Peru | collected 2012 | reverse complement strand
AATTAAAATGATTTGTTTTTATATATTCTTGTTTCACATCATTGACACTTATACACGTTTTTAATTAAAAAGATAAATTTCCTATTGATTTTTTTTCAATTAAATAATAAAATATAAAAATAAAAATATACTGTTATAAAGAAGGGAAGAAAAATGAAGATTTTATTAGATGCAATGGGTGGAGACAATGCACCTGATGCAAATATTAAAGGAGCAGTAAGAGCAATAAAAGAAATTAATTCAGAAATAGTATTAGTAGGAAACGAAAAAATAATTAATAACAGAATAAAAGAATTATATGGAAAAGATAGTATATCAGAAATATCAGATAGATTAACAATAAAAAATGCAACAGAAACAATAGAAATGGAAGATGTACCAACTCAAGCAATTAAACATAAAAAAGATTCATCAATGGTAGTTGGATTTAATATGTTAAAAGCAGATGAAGGTGATGTATTTATTTCTGCTGGAAATTCAGGAGCATTACTTACAGGTGCTACATTATTAGTAGGAAGAATAAAAGGAGTAGACAGACCAGCAATTGCACCAATGCTTCCATCATATAAAAAAGGGTTAATGCTAGTAGATGCAGGAGCAAATACAAATTGCAAACCAATAAATCTTTTACAATTTGCACAGTTTGCAAATATATATTTGAAAAACATATATAAAATAGAAAAACCAGCAATAGGATTATTAAATATTGGCACAGAAGAAACAAAAGGAAATGACCTAATGAAAGAAAGCTATAAGCTTCTAAAAGAAAAATCAGAAGAATGTGGAATAAATTTTGTAGGAAACGTAGAGGGAAGAGAAGCTTTTTCTGGAGATATTGATGCAGTTGTAACAGATGGATTTACAGGAAACATATTCTTAAAAACAGTAGAAGGCTTTGGAAAACTAGTAAAACGTTCTTTAACAGAAAGTTTAAAAAAGAATTTACTAAGTACAATAGGAGCAATTCCTGCACTTCCAGGCATAAAAAGATTTAGTAAAACAATGGATTACAAAGAATATGGGGGAGCATTATTCTTAGGAGTAAAAAAACCTGTTGTAAAAGCACATGGAAGTAGTGATGATTATCTATTTTACTTTACAATAAAACAAGCAGAGAAATTTGCAGAGTCAAAAGCAGTAGAAATTCTAAAAGAAGAATTTGAAAAAATGAAATAAATTTTAAAAAGGTATTGACAATATATTTCAAACCATATAATATTTTAGTTAGTAAAAAATAAATAAAATAGTTTAGAAGATATATTTCTAACTTCTAGATAAATAAGGAGGTGTAATGCGACCTATGAGTTCAGAAGAAGTTTTCGATAAAGTAAAAGAAATAATAGTAGAACAATTAGGAGTAGCAGAGACTGCTATAACACCAGATGCATCTTTTATAGATGATTTAGGTGCTGATTCATTAGATATAGTTGAGTTAATAATGGCATTAGAAGAAGAATTTGATTTAGAAATTCCAGATGCTGATGCAGAAAAAGTTGTTACAGTAAACGACGTAGTAGAATACATAAAAGATAATGTGTAATCTATAAATTTAAGAAGAAAGGGATAATAACCTTTCTTTTTTTATTCCTTCTATTTACACATAAAAATATTTATTATATAATGCAACAAAGAACAAGCCAATAGCTAGTTCATAACAACAAAAAGGAGGTAGTGAGAATTTTTTAATTCTTGCGTAAATAAAATGGCAGACAAATTAGTAATAGTCGAATCCCCAGCAAAGGCAAACACAATAAAAAAATTCTTAGGCGGAAGCACAAAAGTAGTAGCTTCTATGGGACATATAAGAGATTTACCTAAATCAAAGTTGGGAATTGATACAAAAACATTTGAACCTCAATATATAAACATAAGAGGAAAAGGAGATTTAATAAAATCCTTAAAAAAAGAAGCAAAAGATGCAAAAAAAGTATATCTTGCAACTGACCCTGACCGTGAAGGAGAGGCAATTGCATGGCATTTAGCTAACATTTTAGGAATAGATGAAAGCAAAATGTGTAGAGTAACATTTAATGAGATTACAAAAGATGCTGTAAAAAAAGCAATACAAAATCCAAGAAAAATAGATATGGATTTAACAGATGCACAACAAGCAAGAAGAGTATTAGATAGAATAGTTGGATATAAAATAAGTCCCGTATTATGGAAAAAAGTCCAAAAAGGCTTATCTGCAGGTAGAGTACAATCTGTAGCTGTAAAATTAGTTGTAGATAGAGAAGAAGAAATAGAAAAATTTATTCCAGAAGAGTATTGGAATATATATGCTACATTAGCCACAAAAAAACCTAAAAAGAGCTTTGAAGCTAAATTCTATGGAAAGAATGATAAAAAATTAGATATACATTCAAAAGAAGAAGTAGATAAAATATTAGACGAATTAGAAAAAGCAAAATATGTAGTTAGTGAAATTAAAAAAGGAGAAAAAAAGAGAACTCCCGCACCACCATTTACAACAAGTACAATGCAACAAGAGGCTTCAAGAAAATTAAATTTTGCATTAAGAAAAACAATGCAGGTAGCTCAACGGATTGTACGAAGGTGTAAAAATACCAGAAAAAGGAACAGTTGGTTTAATTACATATATGAGAACTGACTCTACAAGAATATCAGAAGAAGCAAGAGCAGCAGCTAAAGTACATATTGAAAACACTTATGGGGAAGAATACTATGAAAATAGATATTATAAAACAAATAAAGACGCACAAGATGCCCATGAAGCAATAAGACCAACTTATATAGACTTAACACCAGATAAAATAAAAGAAAGCCTAACAAATGACCAATATAAGTTATACAAATTGATATATAATAGGTTTATAGCAAGCCAAATGTCAGCAGCTATATTCGATACTATGCTTGTAAAAATAAACGCAAATGAGTACAATTTTAGAGCAAATGGACAAACAATAAGATTCAAAGGATTTATGACTCTTTATGTAGAAACAGAAGATAACGAACAAAAAGAAGAGTTTGCTAAAATACCACCACTTACAGAAAATCAAGAACTACAAAAAGAGAAGATAGAAATAAAGCAAAGCTTTACAGAGCCACCACCAAGATACACAGAAGCAAGTTTGGTAAAAGCATTAGAAGAAAAAGGAATAGGAAGACCAAGTACATATTCACCAACAATAACAACAATCCTTGCAAGAAGATATATAGAAAAAATACAAAAACAGTTACATCCAACAGAACTTGGAAGAATAGTAAATAAGCTATTAATAGAGAACTTTGGAGATGTAATAAATGTTGAATTTACTGCACAAATGGAAGAAGAGTTTGATAAAATAGCAGAAGGAAAAGAAAATTGGAAAAAAGTAATTGCAGACTTCTATGGACCATTTGAAAAAGTAGTAGAAAAAGTAGACAAAGAATTGGAACATGTAAAATTAGAATATGAAGTATCAGATGTACCATGTGACAAATGTGGTAGAATGATGGTAATTAAATATGGAAAATATGGAAAATTCTTAGCTTGTCCAGGATACCCAGAATGCCAAAATGCAAAACCATATATAGAAACAATAGACGAACCATGTCCAAAATGTGGAGGCAAAGTACAAATAAGAAAAACTAAAAAGAGAAGAAATTATTATATATGTGAGAACAATCCAAACAACGGATGCGACTACATATCTTGGACAAAACCAGTAAAAGAGAAAAAAGAAAAATAATTCAAAATTATTTTGCAAAACAGTGTAGCAAAAATGCTATGCTGTTTTTTTAATAATTGAATAAAAATTCCTATACCTGGCAAAAATATGTATAAATTACATATTGAGGTGGAAGAATTTTGAAAAAAACTAATTATAAATATTTAAATATAAAAGGTGCAGTGCTAGATAACTATCAATTAGAGCAATATATGGAAAAGATTGCAACAAGCCATGATGTGGAATTAACATCTAATATTGCAACATACCCAATTCCAAGATTAAAAGATAATTATAGGTTTATAGAAAAAACTTATGATTTATTAAATAAACATATAAAAATGGGAATAAATCTATATCCAGCAGGAGAATGGTTATTAGATAACTTTTATATAATAGAAGAAACATTTAAAACTGTATGTAAAGAAATGACAATTACAAAATATAAAAAACTACCAGGAATAACAACAGGTATGTACAAAGGCTTTAGCAGAATATATGTAGTAGCATCAGAAATAGTTGCATACACAGATAATAAAATAAATGATGAAATTTTAAGTATGGCAATATCTGCGTACCAAAGAAGAAAAACTCTTGCTATGGAGGAAATATGGAATCTTTGGATCTTTTTAGAGATAGCTATTATAGAAAATATAAGAAATATATGTGAAAAGATATATTCTTCACAAATACAAAAATATAAGGTAGAAAGTATTATAGAAAGATTAGTTGAGAAAAAAGAGGCAAATACTCAAGTTTTTAAACCAATTAAAGATGAATATAAAGAGAATGTTTCATATAAAGAGATGAAATATCCTTTTATTGAATATATGTCATATAAGTTGAAAAGCACAGGAAAAAAGGGATTACCATATTTAGAAATATTAGAAGAGCAAGTAAATAAAATGGGAATGACAATTTCTGAAGTTATAACAAAAGAACACTATGACATTGCAGCATCTAAGGTTTCTATGGGAAATAGTATTATTAGTATAAAAGAAATATTAAGAGTAAATTTTTTAGATTTATTTGAAAATATAAATGGGGTAGAAGAAATATTAAAAAAAGATCCTGCAAATGTATATAGTAAAATGGATTATAAAACAAAAGAAGATTATAGAAATAAAATAAAACAAATATCAGAAAAGACCAAAATATCTGAAATATATATTGCAAATAAAATATTAGAAATGGCAAGAACATATCAAGGGAAAAATAGAAAAAAGACACATATAGGCTATTATTTAATAGAAGATGGAAAAGCAGAATTACTAAAAGAATTAGGCATAAAAAATACAAAAATTATATCAAAAGAACAAAAAGCAAAAAGGTATATTTTTAGTATAAATTTAGTTTCTATATTACTTACAATACTATTTGTTATAAGCTTTAACTATATAAGCAAAAATATAGTAATTTCGATAGCTTCCGGAATTATATTATATGTACCTATTTCTCAAATGTTTATGCAAGTACTAAACTATATTTTAAGTAAAAAGGTAAAACCTAAATTAATGCCAAAATTAGATTTTAGTAAGGGCATTCCAGAGAAATATTCTACATTTATTGTAATACCAACAATTATAAATTCAAAAAATAAAGTAAAAGAACTATTTGAAAAATTAGAAGTATATTATTTAGCAAACAAAAGTGAAAATATATATTTTGCTTTGCTAGGAGATTGTACATCTAGTAAGAACGAAAAAGAGAGCTTTGACGAAGAAATAATAAAAACAGGATTAGAGGAAGCAGAAAGATTAAATAAGAAATATAAAACTCTAGTAGAAGAAAATGATAAATTCTATTTTTTGTATAGAAATAGAGTTTGGAATGCAGGGGAAAAGAGTTTTTTAGGCTGGGAAAGAAAAAGAGGCTTATTATGCCAGTTTAACGATTTTATAGTAAATGGGGCAAATTCCTTTAGAGTAAACACAATAGCAAATGAAGAGAAAGATATTCGCAATAAAATTAAATATGTAATAACACTAGATTCTGACACTAATCTTGTTTTAGATTCTGCACAAGAACTAATAGGTGCAATGGCACATATTTTGAACAGACCTGTTTTAGCAAAAGAAAAAAATATTGTAGAACAAGGACATGCAATAATTCAACCACGAATTGGAATAGATTTAGAGGCAAGCAGAAAAAATCTATTCACTAAAATTTATGCAGGACTTCGGAGGAACAGATTCATATACAAATGCTGTATCAGATATCTATTACGATAATTTCGATGAAGGGATTTTTACAGGTAAAGGGATATATGACGTAGAAATTTTTCATAAAGTACTATGTGAAGAAATACCAGAAAATACAGTACTAAGTCATGATTTACTAGAAGGAAATTATTTAAGATGTGGACTTGCAACAGATATTGTATTACTAGATGATTATCCAAGCAAATATATAAGTTATATTACCAGATTAAGCAGATGGATACGTGGAGACTGGCAAATAAAGATGTGGCTTAATAAACAGATTACAATAAAGAATGGAACCAGAAAATTAAACCCATTAAATAAATTATCTAAATTTAAAATATTAGATAATTTAAAGAGAAGTATAATACCAGTTACTGCATTTATCGGGCTAATTTTTTCTGTAATTTTAAAAATGACAACAAGTGTAAAGATATGGTCAATAGTTACAATTTCTTTATTAGGAATAACTTTTTCAAGTGTAATTGATATATTAAATTATATAATTTTTAAAAAGAATGTAGATTCTAACTATATTTCTGCACACAAAAATATAATACCAGTTATAGGAGCCTTAAAGGCAAGTGTATTAAGAGGAATATTAGAAATAAGTTTTCTACCTAATAAAGCTATAATAACATTAAATTCAATAATAAAAACAATATATAGAACAAAGGTTAGTAAAGAACATTTATTAGAATGGCTAACAGCAGAAGAGGCAGAAAAACAAGCCAAAACAGACATTATATCATATTATAAATTTATGTGGGCAAATGTTTTATTTGGAATTTTAATTTTGTTAACTGGTATATTTACAAAGCAAATATATGAAGTAATACTTGGGGTTATATGGCTTTTTGGACCTATTGAAGCATATTATTTAAGCAAAGATGCAAATAAGATTGAAGCAGTAGAGAAAATATCAAAACAAGATAAAGATTATCTTTTAGAAACAGGTAAAAAAATTTGGAATTTCTTTGATGATACAATGAATGAGGAAAATAATTTTTTACCTCCAGATAATTACCAGGAAGACAGAAAAGAAGTAATAGCAAAAAGAACATCTCCAACAAACATAGGGCTTCGGTATGCTTGCGATTGTATCTGCTTATGACTTGAAATATATAGAGTTAGAAGATGCCATAGAAAGAATAAGTAAAACATTAGAAACAATACAAAAATTGCAAAAATGGAATGGGCATTTATATAATTGGTATAATACAGAAACTTTAGAACCACTAAATCCAAGATATGTTTCAACAGTAGATAATGGCAATTTTATTGGGTATTTATATACTGCAAAACAATTTTTAATAAATGCCGAAAAAAATCTAAAAGTAAGTGCTCCTAACACATCTGGATATATAGAAAAGATTAATCAAATGATACAAATTATAGATAACATTATACAAAGCACAGATTTTTCTGTGTTATATAACCCTAAAAAACGATTATTTTCAATAGGATTTAGTATAGAAGAAAATAAACTTACAAATTCGTATTATGATTTGCTAGCTTCAGAAGCAAGACAAGCTAGCCTAGTTGCAATAGCTAAAAAAGATATACCATCAAAACATTGGAATAGCTTAAGTAGAACATTAACAAGTTTAAAAAAATATAAAGGACTTGTATCATGGTCTGGAACAGCGTTTGAATATTTAATGCCAAATATAAATATAGAACAATATGAGGGTAGTTTACTAGACGAAGCATGTAGATTTTTAATAATGAGTCAAATGGAATACGCAAAAAAATTAGGAATACCATTTGGCATTTCGGAAGCGGCTTTTAATTTAAGAGATTTAAATAATAATTATCAATACAAAGCATTTGGAATACCATGGCTAGGTTTAAAAAGAGGACTTGAAGACGATATGGTAGTATCACCATATTCTGTATTTTTAAGTTTAAACTATGTACCAAAACAGGGAATAGAAAATTTAAAACTATTAGAAAATGAAGGAATGAATAGTAAATATGGTTTTTATGAATCAATAGATTACACACTTTCAAGATTAAAATATGGCAAGAAATATGAAACAGTAAAAACATATATGGCACATCATCAGGGATTAAGTCTTTTATCAATTAATAATTTAATAAATAAAAATATACTAGTAAAAAGGTTTATGAAAAATCCAGAAATCGAAGGAATTAAAATATTATTGCAAGAAAGAATGCCAGAAAAAGCAATAATTACAAAAGAAAAAAAAGAAAAAGTAGAAAAACTAAAACCAAAAGATTACGAAAACTATACAGAACAAACGTATACAAAAATAAATTATGAATTGAATGAAGTAAATACAATATCAAATGGGAATTATACAATATGCACAAAATCAAATGGAGAAGGATTTAGTAAATATAAAGGAATTCTAATAAACAGATTTAAAGAAACAGCAGATAAAAAACAAGGAATAATTTTTTATATAAAAAATGTATCAAATAAACGAATATGGACAAATATTCCAATAGATAAAAAGCAAGACAAGCTCAAAGTTTCTTTTACACCATCTGAAACTAAATTTACAAGAACAGATGGGAACATAGAAACAGAAACAAAAATAATTGCTTGTGCAAATGATCCAGTAGAAATAAGAAGGCTTGAATTAAAAAACAACGGAAATATGGAAGAAACGCTAGAGATAACTAACTATTTTGAACCTGTTTTATCAAAGCCGGAACAAGATTATGCTCATCAGGCATTTAATAATTTATTTATAACATTTGAAAACCTAGAAAAAGATAATATTTTAGTAAAAAGAAAGAAAAGAGGAGTAAAAGATAAAGATATATATTTAGCAGTGAATTTATATACAGAACACGAAACAGTTGGAGATTTTGAATATGAAATAAGCCAAGAAAAGTTTTTAGGTAAAAGAAACACACTTATTCCAGAATTAGTAGAAGACTCAAAACCATATTCTAAAACAATGGGATTAGTTACAGAACCATGCTTGGCGACTAAAAGAACTATTAAAATAAAACCATCTGAAACAATAATAATTGACTTGATTTTAAGCATATCAAATAATAGAGAAGAGGCAATATCAGTATTAGAAAAGTATAAAAATGAAAAAATAATAACAAAGGCCTTTGAAGTGTCACGAGCAAAAGTGGAAGCAGAAAATATATATTTAGGACTAAAAGGAAAAGAAGTAGAAACTTATCAAAAATTGCTCTCTTATTTATTATTCCATAATCCATTAAGAAAATTGGTTTTAGAAAAATTGCCTAAAAGGATATATTCTCAAAGTAAGTTGTGGAAATATGGAATATCAGGAGATTTACCAATTCTGTTATTAGAAATAAAAGATATAAACGATATTTATGTAGTGAAAGAATGTCTAAAAGCGTATGAGTTTTTTAGAAACAAAGATATAAAAATAGATTTAGTAATAATAAATGAAGAACCAAATTCTTATGATTCATATTTAAAATATGAAATAGAAGATGCAATAATAAACAAGCAATTGGCATATTTAAAAAATATTTTTGGCGGAATATTTACAATATGCAAAAACGAAATAGATTTAGAAGATATTGATTTACTAAAATTTAAAGCATCGGTATTTTTAAAAGCTGAATCAGGTAGCCTAGAAACAGCAATAACAGATTTGGAAGAAGAGTATTTAAAAACAATTAAAAATATAGGAATAGAAGAAAATGAACCAACAGTAGAAACAGAAAAAGAAGAAGAACTAGAAGAAAATATGGAGGAATTAAAATACTATAATGAATATGGTGGATTTAGTGAAGATGGTTTAGAATACAAAATAAAAATTGGAAAAGATAATAAACTTCCAACTGCATGGAGCATGATTCTTGCAAATCCTAAATTTGGTACTTTAGTAACACAAAATATAGGAGGGTTTACATGGCATAAAAACAGTAGATTAAACAGATTATCTGCATGGAATAATGAGCCTGTGCTAGATATACCTTCTGAAATTATATATTTAAAAGATAAAGAAAATGGCAAAAAATGGTCACTTTCAAACAATTTAAATGATATACAAACAAATTCGTATATAACTTATGGTTTAGGATTTGTAAACTTTAAGAATATATATAATGGAATATATCAAGAGTTAAATATTTTTGTTCCAAAAGAGGATACAGTAAAGATAAATATTTTAAAACTTAAGAACCTGAACTCTAAAAAGAGAAAGTTGAAATTATTATATTATATTAAAGATGTATTTGGAGAAGATGAAATTAAAACAAATGGAAACATACAACTAGTAAAAGAAGCAAATGTAATTTTTGCAAACAATTTATATAAAGATAGTTTTAAAAGATGCATTCCATATATTACAACAAGCGAGAATATAAAAAGTTATACAGGAGATAAAAAGTCATTTATAGGAAATCAAAGTATAAAAAATCCAATTGCACTAGATTCGGTTTCATTAGACAATAGTTCTGGATTAGGGCAAAATTCTTGTATTGCAATAGAATTGGAAGTTGAATTAGAAGGATATGAAAGCAAAGAAATTAGTATAGTATTTGGAGAAGAAGAGAGCAAACTAGATGCAAAAAATACTGCATATAAATATTCTAAAATAACAAATTGCGCTCAAGAACTAAACAAAGAAAAAGCTTTTTGGTATGAATTAGTAAGCAGAGTACAAGTAAAAACACCAATAGAATCAATAAATATAATGCTTAATGGATGGGCAACATATCAAACAATAGTATCTAGACTGTGGTCAAGAACAGGTTACCAACAATCAGGTGGAGCAATAGGATTTAGAGATCAATTGCAAGACACAATAGGATTAAAATACACAGATATAAATTTTATGAAAGAACAAATACTAATTGCATGTAGACATCAGTTTATAGAAGGAGACGTGGAACACTGGTGGCATGATGACATTAATAGAGGAATAAGAACCAGATTTTCGGATGACTTATTATGGCTTTGTTATTTGGTATATGAATATATAAATTTTACAGGAGACTATACTATTTTAGAAGAAGAACAACCTTATGTTATGGGAGAGCTTTTACCAGATGGTGTTGACGAAAGATATGATGTGTATTTAGAATCAAAACAAAAAGAAAACGTATATACACATTGCATAAGAGCAATAGATAGAAGTCTAAACTTTGGAGAACATGGATTGCCTAAAATAGGCTCAGGAGACTGGAATGATGGCTTAAATACAGTAGGAAACAAGCAAAAAGGAGAAAGTATTTGGTTAGGATTTTTTATATACAATATACTTGAAAAATTTATTCCTATATGTGAAAAAAGAGGAGACATATCAAGGGTAAATGAATATAAGATAAAAAAAGAAAACCTAAAAAAAGCATTAAACACAGTAGGTTGGGATGGAAGATGGTTTAGAAGAGCATATATGGATAACCGGAGAACCTTTGCGGAAGCATAGAAAATGAAGAATGCAGAATAGATAGCATATCACAAAGTTGGGGAGTAATATCAAATGCAGCTGACAATGACAAAAAATATATATCAATGGAGAGCTTAGAAAATCATTTAATAGATACAGAGAATGGAATAATAAAACTATTGGACCCACCATTCAATAAAACAAAGCTAGAACCAGGTTATATAAAAGCATATTTACCAGGGGTAAGAGAAAACGGAGGACAATATACACATGCAGCAATGTGGGCAATAATTGCCTTTGCAAAACTTGGATTTGGTGATAAAGCTTTGGAATACTATAGAATGATTAATCCAATAGAACACACAAGAACAAAAGAAGCAACAATAAAATATAAACAAGAACCATACGTTATACCGGCAGATATATATGGAGCAAATAATCTTGCGGGAAGAGGTGGTTGGACCTGGTACACAGGTTCAAGTAGCTGGTTTTTAAACGCAGGAATAGAAAATATATTAGGATTGAAAGTAGAAAATGAAATGCTAAAAATAGAACCAAGCATACCGGGAAAATGGGAAGAATATAGCATAAAATATAGGTATAAGACAAGCATATACAATATAAAGATAAAAAATCCTGAAGGAAGAAATTCACGGAGTAAGAGAATTTTATTTAAATGGAAGTAAAATAGAAGAAAAACAAGTGAAATTAGAAGACAATAAAACAATAAATCAAATAGAAATAATTTTATAAATGTCATATTTCCGTAACAAATTTGTAAAAAAAACTTGTCTAAATTTAAGTTATATGATATAAAGAATGTATAAAATTGAAACAAAGAAGGGTGGGTCTTTCTAGTGGAAGAGATTGAAGAAAGAGATAAAAAAACCATTTTAATAGTTGATGATGAAAAACCAATAGTAGAAATATTAGTATATAATTTGCAAAAAGAGGGATATAACACATTAGAAGCAAATGATGGGCTTACAGCAGTAGAAATAGCTACTACAAAAAAACCAGATTTAATATTACTAGATATAATGTTACCTAAAATGGATGGACTAACAGTATGCAAAAAAATAAGAACTTCACTTAATGTGCCAATCCTTATGCTTACAGCAAAAGACGAAGAAATAGATAAAATACTAGGGTTAGAATTGGGCGCAGATGATTATATAACAAAACCATTTAGCGTAAGAGAATTAATGGCAAGGATAAAAGCAAACTTAAGAAAATCAGAAATCAAAGAAAACTCAACAGAAGTTAGCAATGAAAAAACTAAAAAGATTGTTGTAGGAAGCCTAACACTAGATTTAGATAAATTTGAAGCAAAAGTTGATGGAGAGGTTATTGACTTAACTTTAAGAGAATTTGAAGTTTTAAAATTCCTAGCAAGCCAAGCAGGACAAGTAATAACAAGAGAAGTGTTACTAGAAAAAGTTTGGGGTTATGAATATTATGGGGATATAAGAACAGTAGACGTTACAGTAAGAAGAATTAGAGGCAAAATAGAAAAAGACACTGCAAATCCAAAAATATTAATAACAAAAAGAGGCGTAGGATATTATATAAAAGCAAATTAATATATAAATTGTAATTTGTTTAATTGATGTGAGAGGTGTGATTTATTGCAAACGTTGTAGGGGTCGCCGTCCTCGGCGACCCGCAGACATCGTAGAAATTGCATCTACAAAACCGAAGATAAATTCGGTCAAACAAATTACAATTTATTTTTTTGAGGTGAAAAAATGTTTAAAAGTGTTCAAATAAAAATGATATTAATAATTATTGCACTTGCAATATTAATGCTTGCAATACCAGAATACATATATATTGTTAAAATAGGCGATTTAACACAAAATCCAGAATTGCTAGAAAAAAATATTGCAACAGGAAAAATAGTTTTATCAATATTAACAGGAAGTTTTTTAATTATATCTACTATAATTCTTATATTTACATCTAAAAATGTAGTTTCACCAATTTCTAAATTAATAAAAAAAGTAGAAAGAATATCATCTGGAGATGAAACTGAACAAATAGAAATAAAAGAAGTAGACAAGGGAAAATCAAATACAGAAATAGATGAATTAGTAAAAGCATTTAATGTAATGACGGCAGGACTAAAAGAGAACTTAAATGAGGTAACAAGACAAAAAATGCAAATAGAAACAATTCTACTTCACATGACAGATGGAATTATAGCATTTAACATAGATGGCAGTATAATTCATATAAACCCAGCTGCAAGTAGACTTTTAAAAATAACAGCAGATGATAATACTTTTGATAAAATATTTAAAAAATTAAAAGTAGATATGAACATGGAAAAAATAATATATTTAGAAAATTGGACATCAACAGAACAAAAATTAAATATAGATGATATGTATGTAAATATGTTCTTTGCTCCATTCAAAGATGAAAATAATAGACCAGCAGGAGTTATGGTATTAATCCAAGATATAACAGAACATGTAAGACTAGATAATATGAGAAAAGAATTTGTAGCAGATGTATCGCATGAGTTAAAAACTCCACTTACGTCAATTTTAGGCTATTCGGAAACACTTGCAACAAGCGAATATGACAAGGAATTGCAAACAAAGTTCTTAAACGTTATATCATCAGAAGCGGTAAGGATGACTAAACTTGTAAATGATTTATTAACACTTTCTAAATATGATAATAAGAAAACAAATACAGAGAAAACAGAGTTTGACTTAGGGGAACTTGTAAAGCAAGCACAGGAAAACTTACAAATAGAAATGGACAAAAAACATCAAAAAGTAGAATGCTTTGTAACTGCAAATGTTCCAAATGTTTATGCAGATAAAGATGGTATAGAAAGAGTAGTTTTAAACATATTATCAAACAGCATAAAATACACAGGAGAAGGTGGAACCATAAAAATATATGTAGGATTTGTTTATAATGATGCATATATAAAAGTAATTGATAATGGAATAGGAATTCCAGAAGAAGATTTAAACAAGATATTTGAAAGATTTTATAGAGTAGACAAAGCAAGAACCAGAGCAATGGGAGGTACGGGATTAGGACTTTCAATTGCAAAAGAAATATTAGACAAAAACAATGGAAGAATTGATATAAAAAGCAAAGTAAATGAAGGCACAGAAGTAGTAATAACAATACCAACAAAAAGTAAATAAATTGGAATTTGTTTAATTGATGTGTGAGGTATGATGTGGGATTTATTGTAAACGTCGACCCCTACAACGTTTGCAATATGTTTTTA
>OIZL01001259.1_pt1 | contig 14499 bp, 12 predicted proteins | sample 1588541 | NCBI WGS metagenome assembly OIZL01 (sample SAMN03283285) | human gut metagenome | biome: human-associated habitat; material: feces | host: Homo sapiens | place: Peru | collected 2012 | reverse complement strand
TGCATGCTAATCACAGAGAAGAGATTCCAGAAATATATGCTGGTGAAATTGGAGCGGCTGTAGGTCTTAAGAATACTACAACTGCTGATACTCTATGTGATGAGAAGAAACCTGTTATCATGAAAGGTATGGAATTCCCTGAACCAGTTATTACTCAGGCTGTTGAACCTAAAACTAAAGCAGACCAAGAAAAGATGGGTATTGCCCTTCAAAAACTTGCTGAAGAAGATCCAACATTTAGAATGCATACTGATCCTGAAACTGGTCAAACTACTATCTCTGGTATGGGTGAGTTACACCTTGATATTATCGTAGATAGAATGAGAAGAGAATTTAATGTTGAAGCTACTGTTGGTGCTCCAATGGTTGCTTATAGAGAAACTATTACTCAAATGGGTGAGTGTGAAGGTAAGCATATTAAACAATCTGGTGGACGTGGTCAATATGGTCATGTTTGGATTAGATTTGAACCAAATCCTGAAAAAGGTTATGAATTTGTTGATAATATTGTTGGTGGTGTTGTTCCTCGTGAATACATCTCTGTTATTGATAAAGGATTACAAGATGCTATGCAAACTGGTATTCTAGCTGGATATCCTATGGTAGACGTTAAGGCTACATTATTTGATGGTTCTTACCATGATGTAGACTCATCTGAAATGGCATTTAAGATTGCGGCTTCACTTGCTTTAAAAGAAGCTAAAAATAAATGTAAACCAGTATTACTTGAACCAATAATGAAAGTAGTAGTTACTGCTCCTGATGAATATACTGGTGCGGTAATTGGTGACTTAACTGCTAGACGTGGTAAACCACAAGGACAAGAATCAAGAGGTAATGCTATTGCATTTACTGCGATGGTACCACTTGCTGAAATGTTTGGTTATGCTACTAGTTTAAGAAGTTCTACTCAAGGTAGAGGTAACTATGTAATGGAACTTGACCATTATGAAGAAGTTCCAAAATCAATTGCTGATGAAATCATCAAAAAAAATGGTGGAAATTAGTAAAAACACTTGAAAAAATACAATAATATGATAAAATAGATATTGTAATATTAAAGAAAGAGAGGAAATTAAAATGGCAAAAGCTAAATTTGATCGTTCAAAACCACACGTTAACATTGGTACAATTGGCCACGTTGACCATGGTAAAACAACATTAACTGCCGCTATTACAAAAGTATTAGCAGCTAAAGGCGGAGCTGAATTTATGGATTATGCAAATATCGATAAAGCTCCAGAAGAAAGAGAAAGAGGTATTACAATCAACACTGCACACGTTGAATACCAAACTGAAAAGAGACACTATGCTCACGTTGACTGTCCAGGACACGCAGACTATGTTAAAAACATGATTACTGGTGCTGCTCAAATGGATGGAGCAATCCTAGTTATTGCTGCAACTGATGGTCCTATGGCTCAAACAAGAGAGCACATCTTACTTGCTAGACAAGTTGGTGTACCTAGAATGGTTGTATTCTTAAATAAATGTGATATGGTTGATGATGAAGAATTATTAGACCTAGTTGAAATGGAAGTAAGAGAATTACTTACTGAATACGGATTTGATGGAGACAATACTCCAATCATTAGAGGTTCTGCTCTTAAAGCTCTTGAAGGAGATCCTAAGTATGTTAAGGCTATTGAAGACTTAATGGATGCTGTTGATGAATGGATTCCAACTCCAGAAAGAGATACTGATAAACCATTCTTAATGAGTATTGAAGACGTATTTACAATTACTGGTCGTGGAACTGTTGTTACAGGACGTGTAGAACGTGGACAATTAAAACTTAATGATGAAGTTGAAATAGTAGGTATTAAACCAACTAAGAAGACTGTTGTTACAGGAATTGAAATGTTCCATAAACAATTAGATTATGCAGAAGCTGGAGATAATGCAGGTGTATTATTACGTGGTATTTCTCGTGAAGAAGTAGAACGTGGACAAGTACTTGCTAAACCAGGATCAGTTACTCCACATAAGAAGTTTACTGCTCAAGTTTATGTATTATCTAAAGAAGAAGGTGGTAGACATACTCCATTCTTCGCAAACTACAGACCTCAATTCTATTTCAGAACTACTGATGTTACTGGTGTAATTGAGCTTCCAGCAGGAGTAGAAATGGTTATGCCTGGTGATAATGTAGAAATGACAGTAGAATTAATTCACCCAATTGCTCTTGAACAAGGAACTAAATTCTCAATCCGTGAAGGTGGTAGAACAGTTGGTGCTGGTTCTGTATCAAGCATTATTGAATAATTAAATAAAACTCCTTAGGGAGTTTTTTTGTTATCTTTTTGTTGTTTTTTATGTTAATATATGGTAATATAGTTATTGTTTTTTGAAGGGAGAGTTTTTATGAATATTAATTATCTTAAAAATTATAGGGAAAAAGTTTCTTTACTTTCTGAAGAAGAAAAGAATAAAAGAGATTTGTATTTGAAGGGGATTGCTACTGGTAAAATATATGGACCTTCTACTGGTATACCTAGTATTGATAAGAATTTTTTGATGCATTATCGTGATGAATATATTGATGCTAATTTACCAAAGATGTCTATGTATCGTTATTTGGTTTCTAGTAATCAAAATAATTTAGATTATACTGCACTTGCTTATTATAATAATAAAATAACTTATGATAAGCTTATAAAAAATATTGATGATGCTGCTAGAGCATTTGTTAATATGGGTGTTAAAAGTGGTGATGTAGTTACTGTTGCTATGCCATTTGTACCAGAAACTGTTTATAGTATTTATGGTTTAAATAAAATAGGTGCAATTGTTAATATGGTTGACCCTAGGGTTCCTAGTTTGAAATTAAAGGATTATATTACTAAGTCTAATTCTAAGTATGCTGTTGTACTTGATAGGTTTCATAATAAAGTTAATGATATTATAGATAGTTCTAATCTTTCTAAAGTTGTTTTTGTTAGTGCGTATGATTCATTAAAGTTTCCTATGGATAAAATAGCAAAATTGATGAAGAGTGATTATAAGGAAGCTCAAAAGAACTTATCTTTTAGTGATTTGTATATTGATTGGAATACTTTTATAAAGGGCGCTTCAAATGTTAATATAGATGTAGAAGATGAGTATTATCCTAATAAAAAGGCTATAATTATTTATACTAGTGGTACTAGTGGGGAACCTAAAGGTGCAATATCTACTAATGAGTCGTTTAATAGTATGACTTATAGTCAACGTGATTCTATTGTTAATACTGTTCCTGGTGATAAGTTTTTACTTATTATGCCACCATTTATAGCGTATGGTCTTGGTATTGGTCTTCATGGGCAATTATGTACTGGTCAGAATTTAATTATGGTTCCTACATTTACTATTGATAATCAAGCTGAGATGCTTGGGGAACTTGTTAATAAACATAAACCTCAAACAATTATGGGAGTACCTACTTTTATGGATGATTTAATTAAACATCCTAAAATGCAAAACGAGGATTTATCTTATTTAAAAAATGTTATTGTTGGTGGAGACTCTATGATTGTTGAAAGTGAAGAAAGAGTAAATAACTTTTTAGAAAATCATAATTCTAATGCAAAAATTACTAAGGGTTGGGGACTTACTGAAGTAAATTCTTGTGCTACATATACAAGAGATGATAATACTAATTGTATTGGTAGTGTTGGAATACCTTTAATTAAGAATAATATTAGAATAGTTAAGCCTATGCTTGATGAGTCTGGAGAGCCTAAGGAACTTGTTAATTTTAATTTGGATGAGGTTCCTGAAGTTTCTTATGGTGAGAAGGGTGAGATATTTGTTCTTGCTCCAACTGTTATATGTGATTATTTGAATAATGAGGAGGCTTCTAAAAAATCTTTTTTTCCTACAGAATGTGGTGATAAATGGGTTAGAACTTTAGATTTAGGAAGAATGGAAGAGGATGGTAACATTTTTATAGATGGTAGAATTAAAAGACTTGTTATTAGACCGGATGGACATAATGTATCACCATTTGCAATAGAAAATGTTATTAATAAAGACCCTAGAGTATCTTCTTGTGCAGTTGTTGGTAGATCTAGTTCTCATAGCGAACATGGTTCTTATCCAGTTGCATATATAGTTTTAAAGGATGAGTATAAGGATGATTGTGAAAACATTATTGCTGAAATAGATGCTTCAATTAAAAAAGTATTGCCTCAAAGAGATGTTGCAGAATATTTTGAAGTAATCGATGAAATACCTTTAACTGATATAGGCAAGGTCAATATTAAGGAATTAGAAAGACGTGAAAGAGTAAGAGTTAGAAAATAACTCTTTTTCATTTACAAATTAATTATATTTTGTTACAATTTAGGTATAGTAGAGGTGGTTAGTGTGACTAATAATGCATATACAATTATAAGTTTAGTATATAATTTACTTGTTTTAGTGTGTTTTTTTTCTAAGAAGAGAATTGATACTTTAGAAAATAAGATATATGGGTTACTACTTAGAATTAATTTTTTTAATATTATATTTGCTTTGATGAGTTTTTTAACGATTATGAATGCTTCAAATGTTTCATTTCTTAATAATGTTGTTTCTAAAACTTTATTGGTGTTTTTTGGATTATGGACTGTAGTATTTACTATTTATATATATGTTATTTCTTATTCTAAGAAATATAATAAAGATTTTGATAAAAAGTATAGTTTATTTAAGAAAGTAATACTTAGTGTTTTTGCTATTGCTATACTTGCTATTTATGTTCTTCCACTTTATTATTTTGGTGAAAATGGTATTGCTTATAGTTATGGTCCTAGTGCTAATGTTGTATATATTCTTACAACTTTACTTATTATTTCTTGGGTTATTATGTCTCTTAGTAATTATAAAAATATACGTAATAAGAAATATTTGCCTGTTTTGATTTTTATAGTTTTAATTATTGTTGTTGTTGCTATACAAAAATCTAATCCTGCGTTATTGCTTATTACTGCAATGGAGACGTTTATTACTGTAATTATGTATTTTACTATAGAAAATCCTGATTTATATATGATAGATGAGTTATATAGAAATAAAACTATTGTGGAGCAAACTTATGAAGATAAGTCTAACTTTTTATTTGAAATTACTCAAAAGGTTAGGGGTCCTTTGTTTGAAATACATAATTTATGTGAAGAGTTAAGGAAGGAAAAAGACATAAAAAATTTACAGAAGGGTATTAGTATTATTAATAATGATGTAAAACAACTTGATTTTATAGTTAATGATGTTTTAGATGTTGATAGTTTGGATACTAAGTTACTTAAAGTAACTTCGAATAAGTATAGTTTAAATAATTTATATAATGAAATTGTTTTAAGAGTTAAGCCTTGTATTCCTAAGAATGTAGAATTTAGGAGTAAAATTACTAATAATGTTCCTTATTTATATGGAGATAATATTAAGTTAAAGCAAATTATCATGTCTTTACTTCTTAATGCAATTAAAAATATTAATACTGGATATGTAGATTTTACTGTTGATACTATTGAGAAGTTTGATGCTTGTAGAATAATTGTTTCTATTAAAGTATCTTCGAATGGTTTATCTATCGACCAAATAAATGATATATTGTCTTCGACTGGTGAACTTACTTCTTCTGATGTTGCTAATTTGGAAAAGATGGAAATGAGTTTAAATTTATGTCAGAAAGTTATTAAAGTATTTGGTGGTACTTTAATGATTAGAAGTTTAAATGGAACTGGAACTGAATTTATGTTAGTAGTTGATCAAAAATTAGATAATTATACTGATGGTTCAAGTATTTTAGATAAATATGAATATTATGTTAAAAAGAGTAAAACTTGTTTAATTGTTTCACAAGATAAAGAGTTAACTAGTTATTTTAAGAAGGAATTAAAGAGTTATGGAGTTGTTGTTTCTTCTTTATTAAATCCAAATGATGTGGTTAAAAAGATTAATTCTAAGAGATTTGATTATATTCTTTTAGATGATAATTTATCATTAATTTCTGCACTTCAAGTATTCAGGGAATTAAAGGGGGTTAAAAACTTTAAAATACCTGTTATTATAATTTTGGATAAGAGTAAATATTCGATAAAAGAGCATTATATTAGCGATGGTTTTAGTGATTATATATTGCTTGATAGTAAGAAGGAAGATTTACAGAAAATAGTTAATAAATATTAAGGCTTATAGCCTTTTTTTGTATGAAAAATAGTTTACTAGCACAGTTTTTGCTTTTTGTCAAATTTGACATCTGTATTTCTTTATGGTAAAATATTAAACTGTCACGTGAAAAAGAGGTGTAGTAAAAAAATGTTTTATGATGAAAAAAGCGCGATAGAAGCTTGTGAAGAGAACCCGGCTAGTATATTTGAACTTATTAATGAGGGTCATGTTTTACTAGTTGATGAAATCTTGACAAAAAAGATAGTAAGTATTAATGAAACTAATTCTAATGGTGATGATGTTTTGATGTATTTGCTAAGAAAAGGTATGAATGACTTAGTACTTAAGTATATGAAAAAGAAGGATTGGAATGTTAATCATCAAAATAATGAAGGTGATACATTTGCACATATTTTAGTAACTAAAAAATATTTGGATGTTATGGAAATAATTAAACAATTACTTAAGAATAATATGTTTATGCCTAATATAAGAAATAAAAAGGGCGAGACAATACTTGATAAGTCAATTAATAATAATTATATTTATACAACAGTTAAAATACTTGAGGATGAAAGATTTAATAATATTGACTTAGTATCATTTAAGAATTTATATGAAAATTATATAAGAAATGATAATTATGGTAAGTATTCGAAAATGAATAATTTAGAGATTATTATAGATAGTTTAGCTCTTAAGGAGTTATTACCTAAATTAGAGAAGCTTGTAGATTTTATTAAAAATAATTTAGATGAGATTATGAAATCTTTTGAAAAAAATCAAACTAAAGTATTAGATGATTTAATCTATGGCATTATTGAGGAAAATGCATAGAAATATGTTTTAAAGGGAGTTTTGGTGTTTATGAAAGAAAATTTTGTATGTAAATTACGTACTGAGAATTTTAAAATAGGGAGTTTTGATGCTTATTACAATATATCTAGAGAATTGATACAAAAAAATAGTGGTTATTCTCTAGAAGAAGCAGAGGAACTTTTGAAGAAGTTTCCTACTTCTTATCGTGCCACTATACTTGATAAGGATGATAATTATATTGGTTATATTTCTACATATGATAATGATGCAATTATGTCAACTTATTCATTAAGGCTTGAAACTAATAAAATCTTATCAGAAGAAGAAAGGGAAGAAATAACATCTACTTATAAAAAGTGGTGTTATGAGTCTTTAAATTTTGAACATTTAGAAGATGAGGTTTATATTTCTAAAGAAAAAATAGTAAAGCAAAATGAAAGATATATTAGACCTTCTATTGTAGTTCCTAAGAAATATTTAAGACCTGGAATAGATAACGAAACTTTAAATTATATGAAAGAGTTTTATAATATTCCTAACTTGCAATTTCCTTTTACTATAGTTGATGATGGTAGGGTTATAGGAATTATTGGTGTTTCTAATTTAGTTCCTTCAACTAGAAGGGCTGCGCTTCGTATTTATTTTAATAAGGATATAGAAAGTGTTTTGTCATATGAAATTGGAAAAACTGTGATAGATGATTATGTTAAGTATTTGCATGATTTGAAAATTAATAGTGTTGCAACGGAAGTTAGTTTACTTGATGAAAAGAAAATTGAGATGTTTGATGAAACAAGTATGTCAAGATGGGGGGCTATTCCTTTTGCAAGTAATTTTGATGGAATGGTTGGTCCTAAAATAATGTATCAAAATGTTCCTGGATATAGTGAAAAAGATACATTATATGTTCCAAATGATTTAGTTGTAAGCAATGATGTTTTATTACCTAAGAAAGAGGAATTTTCAGAGATACTTATGGTTGATGAAAATTATCGTTTGATTTCTCCTAAAAGTTTCGCTAAATATAATATTGATGTATACAAACTTGCACGTCAATATGGTAAGTGTTTAGAGGATAGAGAAAAGCTTACTAAAACTTTGGGTGCTGATAAATTTATTCCTCAAATAGGTAATGAAAAATATGGGTTAGTTAAAACAATTTCTAATAGTACATATGTCTTAGTAAATAGAGATAATAATTTTGCAGGTTTTGTTAATAGATTAAGAGATGATAAAGAAAATGGTAATATTGAAGTTGAAGCTGCACTTGATCCTAATATTCATAGTAGGGGTATAGGAACAAAGATGGCAATGGCTTTTAATGATGAAATGTTTAAGATGGGTTATACCGGTATAACTGGAGGAGTATTTTCTTTTAATGATAAATCGTTAAATTTAAATAGAAGACTTGGTAGTTTTAATGGTGTTAGAATAGAATCATATTATATAAATGGTAAGTATTTTGATATGGATTATTTTACAACAGTTAATCCAGAAGTTAGTGGTAGGGCTAGACATTTAAAACAATATAATTAATTTATTTAAAATAATGATTATAAAAAGTAAAATTTAATTGATTATTTTACTTTTTTCTTTTATAATTTTAAGAAGTGGAGTGATGTATATGATGTTACCTAATTTAAAGGATGCTAGAGTTAGAACTAAAAATGAAGTTCTTGTTAATAATTTTTTGTTTGATGAAAAATATAAAGATATTGCATTAGGAAAAAAGTATTTTGTTAAGACTTATGGATGTCAAATGAATGAGCATGAAAGTGAAAATATATGTGCTTTGCTTGAACTAATGGGTTATGTTAAAGTAGATATTATGGAGGAAGCTGATTTAATTATACTTAATACATGTTCTATTAGGGAAAACGCTCATAATAAAGTATTTGGTATGCTTGGTAGAATTAAGCATTTAAAGGCTACTAAAAAGGATTTATTAGTTGGACTTATGGGTTGTATGGCTCAAGAGGAAGTTGTTGCAACTGAAATACTTAATAAATATAAATGGATGAATTTTGTTCTTGGAACACATAAAATGGAAGAATTATGTGAAATAGTTTATCAATCTATGTATGAAAATGGACTTAAGATAGATGCGCCAAGTATAGAAGGTTCTATAGTTGAAGGACTACCGGTTAATAGAAATAGTAAATACAAGGCATATGTTAATATTATGTATGGATGCGATAAATTTTGTACTTATTGTATTGTTCCTTATACGAGAGGTAAACAAAGAAGTAGAAGACATGAGGATATTCTAAATGAAGTAAGGGAATTAGTTAGAGATGGCTATATGGAAGTTACTTTACTTGGTCAAAATGTAAATGCTTATGGGAAGGATTTAAATGATAACTATGGTATGGCTGATTTGCTTCGTGATGTTGCACTTACTGGTATACCTAGAGTTAGGTTTATGACTAGTCATCCATGGGATTTTACTCCTGAAATGATTGATGTAATTAGTAAGTATGATAATATAATGAAATGTATTCATTTACCTGTTCAATCTGGTAATAGTGATATTTTAAAATTAATGGGTAGAAGATATACTAAGGAAGATTATTTGAATTTAGTTTCTAAAATTAAAGATAAAATACCTAATTGTGCACTTACTACTGATATTATTGTTGGTTTTCCAAATGAGACTGAAGAACAATTTAATGATACTTTAGAGGTTGTTAATATTTGTAAGTATGATCTTGCATATACGTTTATTTATTCAAAAAGAGTGGGAACACCGGCTTCAGTTATGAAGGATAGTATTACTTTAGAAGAAAAGGAAAAAAGACTTTATAGATTAAATGAACTCGTTAATAAATATGCTCTTTTAAATAATGAAAAGTTAGTAGGGACAACTCAGAAAGTTTTAGTTGAAGGTTTTAGTGATAAGAATAATATGCTTATGGGATATACAGAGTCTTCAAAATTAGTTAATTTTATTGGTGATGATAGTGTTATAGGGAAAATAGTTAATGTTAAAATTACTAGTGCTAAGACTTGGAGTTTGGATGGAGAATATATTGAGTAGATATATTCTTTTTTGTTTTATAGGAAGCTATCAATTGGTTGTAAAAAAGACAAAATATAGAATTAGAAAATAAATATAATTAAAAAATGTTTCTAATATTCGTTAAATATATCTTTTAAATTTATTTATATAATTATAGTAAGTTTTAATGGTTATTTATATTGTTGTGTATAAAATTATATTTTTTTATGTTATAATTAGATAAAGGAGTTAGTATGAAAAAAGGGAAAATAAGAAGATTGAATCAAGAATTACCTTTAGAATTATTACAAATTGAGGATTTTTTTATTAAAGACGCAGAAGAAAATGATTTAAAACATTTTGAAGTATATAGACAATTAGAATCATCAATTAATGGAAAATATGTTTGTTCTGATTTATTTAAAGAAACATTCCCGTTATATGCAGAGTCAATTGAGTCAAGAAAAAAAATGAATGAAATAATTCATAATTCAGTTGCATGTTTAGCTGGCGAATATTTTGATATGTTAGTAGAAGATTCAAATATAGATAAATGTATATTTTTATCTGGAGTTCCAGGTGCAGGAAAATCATATTTAATTCAATCAATTGCTCTTAGTGGTGGTTTAGATGATAAAACAATGATATATGAGGGAAACATTACTACGGATACAATTTATGAAAAACTCGATAAGTGTGTGGAAAAAGAAAAAGAAATATATTTTTTAATAGTAAATCCAACTTTAGAACTTGCTCAAAGAAACGTAATTGCACGATATTTTGAGCTTGGTCGTGGTGCATCGTGTGAAACTATGGCAAGAATAATGAGTAAAATTCCAAATGCTTTAAACAATATTATGTCTAAATATGATATTGAACTTGGAATATTTAATAAACGTACTAATTATGATGTTGACTATAGTGTTGGAAAACATGATTTATCTATGTTAGACCATGGAACATATGATGAAATTTTAAGTAAATTATCATTGTTAAGATTGGAAATTCTTGAAGAATATAAAAAAACTATTTTAGGAGAAGGGATAGAGTATGGCTCAAGAAGATAGAAATATAAGAAAAAAGAAGTTTCTAACAAAAATATTAGAGACAGGAAAAATGATAGCAATAAAATCAATAGATGAAAACATAAATAAAGAAATTAAAAAGAGAGTAAATTATTAAAGAAGATATTGAATATATACAAGGTTTAATAATTTAAAGAATATATTGAGTAGATATATTCTTTTTTGTTATTGTTTTATTTTTATCAACAAATTTAGTTTTGTAGCATAAATTAAATTGAGGGGTGATTCTCATGGCTAGTTATAGAGAAATTGTAACTAAAACTGTAATTGGTAAAGGTAAAAAAACATTTTCTAATCATTATACTTTAGTACCTGAAGAAATCCCTACAACTATTTTGGGTTGTTGGGTTATTAACCATAATTTTAGTGGGCATAAAGAAGGAGATAAAGTTAGGGTAGTAGGGTCTTGTGATGTTAATATTTGGTATTCTTATGATAATGATACAAAAACTTTGGTATCAAAGCAAACTATTGAATATAATGAATTACTTGCGGTTTCTAGAAGAAGAGAAAGTGATATAACAAGTAATGAAGAAATTATTGTTAGGAGTTTAAAACAACCTACTTGTTCTAGTGTTGATATTGTAAATAATAATATTGTTTACGATATAGAAAAAGAACTTGGTATAGAAATTGTAGGAGATGCTAAAGTAAGAATTGCTGTAGATGAAGAAGAAGATGAGTGGGATGAGATAGTTGATGAAAAGGACGAAGAAGATATAATGAATAGTATTGATGAAAATGTTAATGAAAACTTTATTAACGAGGAAAAATAAACTCAGTTTTGAGTTTTTTCTTTTTTAGAATATGATTGTCAACTTTTTGGGTTGACAATCATATTCTTTTAGTGTATACTACTAGTTGTTTGAAAGGAAGGAGTGACATATATGGCAGTAAAATTAAGATTAACAAGAATGGGTTCAAAGAAAAGACCAAGTTATCGTATTGTTGCTACTGATTCTAGAAGTCCTAGAGATGGTAAATATTTGGAATTAGTAGGTTTTTATAATCCTTTAACTAATCCAGCAGAAGTTAAGATAAACGAAGAAGTTGCATTAAAATGGTTAAGAAATGGAGCAGTTTTAACTGATACTGTAAGAGATTTATTTAGTAAAACTGGAATTTTGACAAAATTCCACGAAGAAAGAAGAAGTAAATAGTTATGGATTTAAGGAAGTTAACAGAAGAACTTATTATTTCTTTAGCTATTGATAAGGATATGGTTGCAGTTAAGGAGTTTCCTACTGATGACGGAACAATTTTGTTTCAAGTTATTGTTTCTCCAGATGATATGTCTAGAGTAATAGGAAAAAACGGTAAAATTATTAATGCAGTTAGAACTTTAGTTCAAGCTAGTAGTTATATTAAAGATAATAAAATTGTAAAAATTAATGTAGATAGTATATAAAATGCTTGACAAGTTTGAAAAAAAAGGTATAATTATAAGTGTTCATTAATTGAACTCTTATTTGGGGAATTAGCTCAGCTGGCTAGAGCACCTGCCTTGCACGCAGGGGGTCAAGGGTTCGAATCCCTTATTCTCCACCAGAAGTTGTATTAAAATCCTTACTTTATAAGGGTTTTTTATTTTGTTTTAATGTCTTGAAATGTATTACTTCTAAGCACAATTTATAGATTATTTAGTATTTGTTGTTACATATTTTAATTTATTTATATATGAGTGTTTACATTTAAAGTTATTCTTTATATTATTGTTATTTTTAATTTTTGTATGTAAATTTAATATTTATATAAAATAATAATGTGAGATATATGAAAATAAGATTAGGATATGCTTGTATTAGTAATATAATTAATATTACTTCTAGTAAAACTACTACACTTACTTTTTTTAATAAATTAGATAGTGATAATAAATTTAAGAAATTAGATTTTATAATAAACGAAAATTTGAATAGTTTGAAATCTTTGGTCAAATATAACATTAAAAATAATATTCATTTTTTCAGAATAACTGCTAAAATGATACCACTTATGGATTTATATGAAATAGACCTTAATTTATACAAGAGTAAATTTATAGAGATAGGTAAATTAATTAAAAATAGTAATATGAGAGTTGATGTTCATGCTGACCAGTTTTGTGTATTAAATAGTGTAAATGAGGAAGTTGTTTTAAATAGTATTAAGATACTTAATAATTTAAAAACTGTTATGGATATGTTTAATGTTTCTTATAATATAATTTTACATGTTGGTTCAAAATCTAATGGTATAAAAAGTGGTGTTAAAAGATTTATAACTAATTTTAATTTGCTTGATAGTGAGATTAGAAAACTAATTATTTTAGAAAACGATGATAAAAATTATAATGTTTTTCAAACTCTTAATTTATGTGAAAAACTTAATATACCTATGTGTATGGCAGATTTAAAAAGAATAAGTATTGATAACTTTAGTATCAACAACTCTTATACTTTGGAAGATATAAAAAATGGAAACTTTAAGTTTTATGATGTAAGCAAACTGTTTAACTATAAAAAAGTAGAAATAGATACTGTATTAGAAAAGAAAATATTAAATGGGTGCAAACTAGATAATATATACAATTTAGATAATGTCTTATTTACTAAAAATAATAAATTGTTTGCTTTATACAGAAAAAATGATTGTAATATGCTAGTAAAGGCTTTTATATTTTAGTAAATTATGTTTACAATTTTACTTAAAAATGATAATATTTATATATAAGATAGGTGATTTATATTATGGAGAATACAAAAAATAGAAAATTGGTTGTCGTATTAATAATACTTGGTGTTGTTATGCTTTTTACTGGATTAAGTTATGCTATTGCAAACTTTGTATTTCAAGGTCAAAGGGAGAATAAAATTGAGATATCAGGTTTATCATTTACTTATAAAGAAAATACAGCTTTAGAGCTTACAAAACTTGAACCATTAAGTGATGAGGATGGCATGGCAAGTGGTAATACTTATACTTTTGGAGTTACTGCAACAAGTAAGGTTCCAAAGGATGTTTATTATTATATTTATTTTACAATAGATGGTAGTAACACCCTTTTAAATAAGTATGTAACATTTAATCTTACGAATTTAACAACAACTGAAACATCTGGTAATTTAAAGATGAGTTCCTTATCAGCTTTAGGAAATGATAACTATTATGCTTATGGTTCAAAGCTTACTCTTACATCAGCAAATCTTACAACAACTAATAATTATAGACTTACTATATGGGTAAATAGTGATTATGCAAGTGATAGAAAGTATGAAGTAAAAGATAAAGAACAAACAGTAACAGTAGGAGGAGATACATTTAAGTTTAAGATTAATGTTAAAGCAAGTGATACGGAGTTTGACCCTTTAGAAAACACTTTAAATAGATTAATACTAGGTAAAAATAATAGTAATGTATTAAGTGCAACTGCAACACTTACTGATACATATTCAAGTGCTGGAGATGCAAGTGGATTATATAAAT
>OIZL01001258.1_pt1 | contig 14499 bp, 17 predicted proteins | sample 1588541 | NCBI WGS metagenome assembly OIZL01 (sample SAMN03283285) | human gut metagenome | biome: human-associated habitat; material: feces | host: Homo sapiens | place: Peru | collected 2012 | reverse complement strand
AAATGTAACTTCTAGTGATTTTATGTTTTCTAATTCTAGTAAACTAGTTGGAGGAGCAGGAACAACATATAATAGTTCTTATGTTGATAAGACGTATGCAAGAATAGACACTGCTAGTACTCCAGGATATTTTAATGATGAAGCTGATAAGCCAGCAGAACCAAACTCTTTTAGCACTGATAGTTGGGCTACAATAGTGAACGCTGTTAGAACTAATAATACTAGTAAATATAATGTGGGCGATACTAAAACAGTAGATATGGGTACATATGGTATTCACACACTTCGTATATCTAATATGAGTACACCAACTGAATGTAGTACATCTGGATTTTCACAAACAGCGTGTGGATTTGTATTAGAGTTTGAAGACATAATAACAACAAAAGCAATGAATAGCACAGATTCAAATGTAGGGGGATGGCCAGCATCAAGTATGTATACGTTTGTAAATAATGATATATATAATTCTTTGCCAATAGCTTTAAAAGATGGGATAATAAATACAGTAACTATATCTGGACATGGAAATACAAGTGGTGAAGAGAATTTCACATCAACAGATAAAATATATTTATTATCAACAGGAGAAGTTTGGGCTGATGGTGCGTCAAGTTTTACATGGGATTCAGCAAGAACATTAACAAGACAATTAGATTATTATAAAATGAAAAATGTTACTACAAGTAATTATGGTAATGCGATAAAGGAAAATGAAGGTAGTGCTGGAAGATGGTGGCTTCGTTCTACTAATTCTGGTAATTTTTATACTTTTTTCATTGTTAACACTAATGGTAATTGGTATAACTTTAATGCTTCTTACTATACAAGTGGCGTTTCTCCAGCATTTAGAATTGGCTAATATATATTGTAAAACAGACTATTTTGTGTAGTCTGTTTTATCAAGGGTTAAAATTAGGGTGTAAAATAATGAATGAATTATTTACATAATATCAATTAATATGATAATATATAAATGGTGAAGTACCTAACCCCCTGTGGTTGGGCGTCACAATGTTTTTTTTGTTAAGCCTAACTACAAAAGTAAGTTAGGCATTTTTATTAACCAAAAATGATTAATAAAATTATTATAATAAGCAAAACGGCTATTAATAAGTCTTTCTTACTCATATAATACCACCTCCATTAGATTCCCCTGAAAAGAGAGAACAATAATGATTGTGGCGCCCAACCTAGGTACTTCGGTAATAGGTTAACATATATGAAAATATAATGCAAAAAGGTAAAATTCAATTTTTAATTTTGAAAATTCAATTTTTCTATATAGATTTATTAAATATTGATAGAGTATTTTATGAATAATTAAATTTTTCTTATTTACAACGTGTAAAAATTAAAATTCACTAAAAATAAAAAAATTTAAATAATACTGAAATATGTATTATTTTTTTAATGTTGTTAACAATAATATTAGGTGGATTATGAATAAAAAAGAATATAAAAAGATAGTGGAAAAAAATATTGAAAAAGAAAGTCCTATTAAAAATGTTTTAATAGCATTTATAAGTGGTGGATTTGCTGGATTATTTGCTGAACTTATAACTAACTATTATATAGGATGGTTGAATCTTTATATAAGTGATGCTTATTTAATGACATTTATAACATTTGTAACAATTGGTTCTATTTTAACAGGATTTGGAATATTTGATAAAGTATTATCAGTAGTTAAATGTGGACTTATAGTGCCAGCTAGTGGATTTGCGAATACTATGACAAGTTCTGCGATGGATACAAGAAGTGAAGGATTCATAAAAGGAATAGGTGCGAGTATATTTAAACTTGCTGGAAGTATAATTCTTTATGGCGTTATATTTGGAATAATATTTGGGTATATAAGGAGTGTAATATTATGACAAAATATTATGATAACGTTTATATTAATAATAAATATTCACTTTTAGGATCAACAAGATATGATCCAATTGTTAAAAGTAATGTTGATAATTGTATTAATGATTATTATATAGGTCAAAAGACAATTGAACTTGCTGAAAGTAAATATCAAGAAATAACAATAGAGGGCTTACTTAAAAAAAGTAAACTAAAAGAAAAAAATATAGAATTATTAATATCAAGTGATCTTCAAAATCAAAATCTATGTTCTACATTAGGAGCATCTAAATTTAAAATACCTTATCTTGGTATATATAGTGCCTGTGCTGGATTTACTGAAGGACTTATTGTTGCTTCTTCTTTATCTAAAAATGCGATTGTTACAGTTTCTTCTCATAATCTTGTAAGTGAAAAACAATTTAGATTTCCAGTTGAATATGGAGCACTTAGAAAAATGGTTAATACATGCACATCTACTGGAAGTATAAGTGTTCTTGTGTCAAATAATGAATCTAATATAAGAATAGAGTCATCAACAATTGGTAGGGTAATTACTATGGGTCATACTGATTCTAATGATATGGGAAGTGCGATGGCACCTTCATGTGCTGAAACTTTACATGATCATTTGAAAGATACAGGTAGAAATCCAAATTATTATGATTTAGTTCTTACTGGTGATCTTGGAATTTATGGATTAAAAATTATGAAAGAATATTACAAAAAGAAATATAAAGTGGATTTATCAAATGTTAATATAATTGATTCAGGTAGTATGTATTTTACAAAAGAAAATATATATGCTGGAGCTAGTGGTCCATTATGTTTACCTCTTATATTCTTTGATTATATCTTACCAATGAAAAAGTATAATAAAATATTATTAATCGCAACAGGTTCGCTTCATTCAGTATTAAGTTCTAATTTAAAACTTGAAATGCCGGGAGTAAGTCACATAGTTAGTGTGGAGGTGAAATATTGACATATATATTATCATTCTTGTTTTGTGGAATAGTTTGTGCTATTTCTCAATATGTACTAGAAAAAACTAAATGGACACCAGGACATATGAATACTTTACTTGTTATAGTTGGATGTATTTTATCAGGATTTGGACTTTATGATATTTTGCTAAAAGTTTTTCATGCAGGAGCAAGTATACCAATCATTAATTTTGGACATTTACTTGTTACTGGCGCAAGTGAAGGATATTTGGTGGATGGCTTTATAGGACTTTTTAAGGGCGTACTTGTTAATGCTAGTGCTGGAATAAGTTATACGATATTAATATCTTTTATAGTAAGTTTATTATTTAAGGTTAAAAACTAAAAAAGGAATGACATTTCCTTCTTTTTTTGTTATAATTTTTTTAGGAATAAAAAGGATAGTGGTTAATATGGATAATACAAATAATGTAAATAATGGTGTGGGTAGTGAAAATAATGCACCTGTAAATAATGGAGTATCAGTACCAAATACACAACCTGAAGTGATTAATTCAAATACACAACAAGTGGTAGGACAAACATCAGTTCTAGAAGGGGTACAAACAAATACGCCACAAACAGCTCAACCAGTACAATCAGTTCAACCACAAACAGTGGTAGCACCAACAGTGCAACCAACACCTGCAACTCCAATGCCTGAAATGCCTGCTATGCCAGAAGTTGCGCCAATGGAAGCAGCACCAATGGAAGAACAAGTAATCTTAACACATAAAAAGAAAACTAGTAATTTAATTATGTATATACTTGTAATAATACTTATATTATTTGTTGTGTTTATTGATCCAATAAAAGAATTTATAACTGATAAAATAACTGATTTTAAACCTAATAATCCTAATACATCTGAAAATTTGATAAGTGGATTTTTAAAATTAGAAGAGAAGAGTGGATACATAAAAGTTAATAATATTAAATATTATAATGTTAAAAAAAGTAATGAAACAAATATTATATTAAATTATGAACCATATAAAAATTCTTCTAATATAGAAAAAGAAGGTATATATATTGAATTATATAATGCTGATAAAGAAATACTTAGTAAGACATTATTTAATCCATCGAAGATAGAAAAGAATGTAGTAAGAACATTCACTTTTGAAGTAACAAATGATGTATATACTGATGCTTTTTATGCTCTTGTTAAAACTTATACTGATGAGGAATTAAAGTCTACAAAAACATTAACATGTAAATATACAGTTAATAATGACAATATTACTTTAAATTATGTTAATACATATGAATTTATTAATAATTCTCTTACTAAATATAATGTAAATAAAACTTTCTCATATAAAGAAGATAATACTGAATCTAATAAATATAAAGATGAACTTAAAAGTGAATACTTGAATATAAATGATTTTAATATAAAGAGTGAATATAATGATACTTCTCTTAAATACAGCATTGACTTAACAAATGAAATAAAAGATTTTAAACCACTATATAAAAAAGATACAATAATAACAATAGTTAAAAATAAAGAAGAATTAAAGAAATGGAAATGTGAATAATGGATAATTTATTAATAGGGGATTTTGAAGGTCCACTTGATTTACTACTTCATTTAATAAAGAAATCAAAAATGGAAATATTTGATATAGAAATATCAAAAATAACTGAAGAATATATTAATTATATTAATTCTATGGCTGAACTTAATCTTGATATAGCAAGTGAATATTTGGTCATGGCAAGTGAACTTGTAGAAATGAAAAGTAAGAAACTTCTTCCTACTCGTGAAGAAAAAGAAGATGAAGAAGATATTAATCCTGAAGAAGAGCTTAAGAAAAGACTTATTGAATATAAGAAATATAAAGAAAGTACTGAAGTATTTAGAACACTTGAAGTGAAAAGAAGTAACTATTTTACTAAAGCACCTGAAAGTATGAAAAAGTATTCAGTAGAAACATTAGAAAATGATGGCAATGTAAGTTTATTTGATTTACTTGATGCATTTCAAAAGATGTTAGAAAGAAGAGAAGCAAGTAAGCCAATGAATACTAAGATAGCTAGAAAAGAAATGTCAGTAAAAGAAAGAGTTGTCAAAATAAGAGAAATATTAAAGACTAAAAAGAAACTTGCTTTTGAAGAATTATTTGATGATTTTAGTAAACCTTATGTTGTTGTTACATTTTTATCTGTTCTTGAAATGGTAAAGGGTAGAGAAATTAATATAAAACAAGATGGTAATTTTGGAGAAATATACTTAGAAAGAGTTGATTAGCATGAATTATAAAGCAATTGTAGAGGGCCTATTATTTGTAGTAGGTGATGAAGGTATCACAGTTGAAGAATTAAGAAAAATATTAGAACTTGATAATGAAACATTGAAACAAATATTTTTAGAGTTAAAACGAGATTATGATAAGCCTGATAGAGGACTTAGAATATCATATTTAGGTAATGCATTTAAATTAACTACTAAAGAAGAACATAAAGAGTTTTATGAAAAATTAGTTGTTGATACAAAAAATAAAACATTATCAAATGCATCTTTAGAAGTACTAGCAGTAATCGCATATAATGAACCAATAACAAGACTTAAAATAGATGAAATAAGAGGAGTAAATAGTTCACAAATAGTAAGAAGATTACTTGCAAGAGGATTTATAAAAATATGTGGTAAAGATGATTCAATAGGAAAACCAAACTTATATAAAACAACAAATGAATTTCTTGATTACTTTGGATTATCTTCTAAAAAAGACTTACCAGAAATAATAAATAAAAACATAGAAAAAGATGATAATGGTGATTTATATGACTCAACCTATAAAGAAAACAATTAGAACTAACTAATTGCTTTTTATTTTAAGTAACTTCTTATAAGGATACTATCTTCTTCAGTAAATCTATTAATCGTATCTATAAAATATTTATTACTTTTTTCATATCCAAAAACATATTTAAAATAGTCTTTCTTATCACCATCAAAAAATTCAATAATATCACTTTGTTCAATACTATTAAGTTCAAATGGTAAGATAACTCTCATATTAATTAATACTGTAAAACATAATCTAGCTAGTCTTAAATAAGAAAGTTCAATATTATGATTAAAATTATCTTTAACACATATTTTATCAAGCATAACACTATCCATGTCTATAACTCTAACAATACCATTTTTATATAAAAAGTTACCAGTATGAATATCAGGATAACATACACCAATTCTCTCTAAATACATAATTATTTGATATAAACTTATTGCTATTTGTTTTCTATCACTAAAACTTAATGATTCATCCTCTATCAATCTAAATAAAGTAGAAAAATCTTTTAAATATTCCATTCCATATCCAACTATATTGATACCATGAATAATTGAATATTTAGGAATAATGCATTCTTGTCTTTCTATTTCATCTAATGACAATATAGTTCTTTGTCTATCAAAACTTATTCTTTTATTGAATAGTTTGATAATATCACCATTATATAAATATAGTTCGCTCTCATTATGTATTCCACTAGGTATAATATGATCTTTCTTATATTCTTTTCTAAATTTTACAATGTTCATAATAATCACTTGAAAGTTATTATAGCATGTATATTTAATTTGTACTAGATAATTTTAATTTCGCTTGATTGCATTCTTCTAATATATTAGATAAAGTATCATATGGAATATCATATTCACTTTCAAGTCTATCTAAAACTTCACTATTATCCATATTTAAAAGAGTAAGTAGTTTTTCAACTATATCTTTAACATCACTACCTTTATGTGTAGAATTAAATGAATTAATGTGTATTTTCAAATATTCAAATACAGAAATACTAGTTTTACCATCTAGTTCTTTATGAAATACATCTTGTATAGTTCTATTTAAATATAGAATAAATCTTATTACTTTATCATAATCATTATCAAGATGAGAAACTTTAATACCATTAATTATCATATCATTACCACATATTATAATTCTTTTAGATAAGTTCATAATATCTAATAATGAATAATTATCAAATGGATATGGTAATAATTTAAGTCTCACTAATTTTGAATAATATAATATATCACTTGAATCTATTTTATCTTGAACACCTATAACATTATAATCTCTATCAAGTAAAATATCTTTACCTTTTTCTTTATTAGAAAGTATTATATGTTCATCATGTATAGTTGTATCTTTTTGTTTTACTTCATATTCACTACATTTATAAATAAAATTAAAATTGTTTGTCATGCTTTCCTCCGTATATTTACTATATTATTCTAATATAATATTTATGTCAATAATAGACAAATGATTTTAATGTGATATAATTTGATTATAAGGAGACGATATGGTTAAAAAAGAATATTCAACAAAGGAGATTTTGTTAGGATTAAGGGAAGAAAGTAAAAGGGTAAAAAGTGAACTTGATAGGGCAACATCAATGCTTATTTATGACAGAAGCATATATAAAATGGAATCTTTAATTGATAGAGATAACAGATTATATTTTAATGCAGTGTTAAATAGTAAAGATATTTCATATTTAAAAGCATTAAGACAATTTCTTAAAGGAAAATGTTCTGTTTCAACTGAAGTAGGTAAGTATAAAGGTGAATATGAATTATTATTGCCAGATGGATTTCCAGCATTTATAGGTGAACACAAGAAAGAAGAATTTACAAAAGTTTTAGATTCATTACTTACTAGTACGAATGAAAGAATGTTTGAGGATACTCATCAATATAGACTAAATAGAATATCATATTCACCATTAACTATAAGTATAGATAGTGCAGTTAATAATATATATCCTTATAAATGCGTTTACGATGGTAATAGAGATACATTATCATTTACTTCTCTATATGAAGATATAAATCCAAGATTAATAAAAAGAATAATGGATGCGAGTTATAAAAGTGAAATATTAAGTGATAAAGCAAAAAGATTAATTGAAGAAAGTGATATTACTAGAAAAGATGTATCAATAGTTGATTTTGATGTAGATAGTAAAGATGCTGAATTTATAATAGATGAATATCCAAATAATGTATCACTTACATTTAGAAAGAAAAAGTAATATGAAATATTTAAAAGTAATATTTGATGATAAATCAAGATATAATTATCAATATAAAATAGATGAAGTTAATATAGCTAATAATTTTAATAAAGATGCTGATAATCCTAAAGATATGGGCGGATTTAATTTTAGCAATGAAGAAAATATATTAAGATGGTTACATAATGGGAACTATATTTATGATGTAATTATACCAAAAGATACTATAGTTATAAGTATAAAAGAGTGTGCTACTCCTGGAGGCGTATTTAGATCAAATAAAATAATTGTTACTAACAAAAGAAAAGTTACTGATGATATGGCTCTTGAATATTATAAGAAAACAAAAATACCAGAAAGTGCTTTTCCAAAAGCACTATGTGCTGTATCACTCATGAACTATAAAAATACTGCTCTTAATATATTAAAAGATAAAGTTAATAAAAATAATATAGATTTCTATATAGAAGAATGGAATGACTTCATGAATAAAAAGAATAGAAATAATTCTAATGATACAGTTATGTTAATAAATAATGAATTACACAAAATAAAGGAACTAGAATAAGTAAACTAGTTCCTTTAATATTCTTGAATTAATTTATCAATTTTCTCTTTTGAAATAATACTATTATCGTACAAAATATTTATTTTAATATTCCATAAATCAATATGATAATTTGTCTTAACTGATATAATTCCATCTTTTTCATATAAATCTTCAATAAATCCCATTAAACAATATTCACAACATGCATCTTTAATAATAGTTTCATATTTAGTTACATTATCTTTATATTTATTGAATCCAAGTAGAGAAGGTATTTCTTTATTAATATTGTATGTATCTAAAAATAAGTATATTTCTTTTAAAATTATTTTATCATCTATAATTTTATCATCATAATTTATATTAACTTCAAGAAATTTATCATCATCAATCTTAACATCATCAATACCTTTTAAACTCATTAAGTAATCTTTAAGTTCATTATGATATGGTTTATCAATAATAAGTAATAATTTCATAATTATATCTTTCTTGTAAGAGTAATTCCTTCTTTAAACTTACATGGTTTAGAACATTCAAAGTTAGGAAATGTACATCTTGCACCATGAGTATATTTTTCTATATCTTCATATAATGGACTATCACTTTCTTTTAAGGCATCTCTATATTTAAGCAATGTATCTCTTGTTTGTCTCATTATTTCAAGTTGAGCGGCAGTACATAATCTTTCTTGACACTTTAATATAAAGTTTTCATAGTTACCATTTTCATTTACAAGAACAAGTTCACCATTAGGAATAACATCTTTAACTGATTCAATATCGTGTAGCCATTCATTTACAAGTACAGGGTCATTTTCTAAAATAGGTGGAACAAAATATTCTTTTTCGTCTGTTCTTTCTATTTTATAATCAAGTGTTCTATGTCTTTGTGCTTGAGCAAGTCCAGCAAATGACATTTTATAATTAGTAGAATATACATCTCCAAAGTAATCCTTTTTTTTATCAAGATTACTTCCAAATAGTGAGAAACTTCTATTTTTATCATTAGTCATAAGACCAGGTATTAATATATTAAGCCTGTCTAGTTCACTTAAGAATTCCTCCATGGAACTAGATAATTCTGATTTAAATTTGTCTTTAGATTCACCATTTTCTTTAATATATCTATCCATCCATGATGCGATATAATTTATTTGTCTAAGTGAAGTAGTGTAGATAAGAGTAGTAGGCATAAATACAGTTACTAAACTTCTAGCATTTTCTTGAGCAAGTGTTTGAATTTTAAAATCATTAAATACATTTCCATATTCATTTTTAATTTTTATTTTAAATATTTCTACCCATTTATTATAAAGCTCTTCTTCTTTTTCGGTAATAATAGAGCCTTCAGTTCTAATAACTGGTGTATATCTACCTGATTTTTCACTTGTTGTATATTCATGTTCATTATTAAGAGTCATTGCTAAAATTTTAGGTACTCCTTGTAAATTAAGGCTTAAATTAACATGACCAAACACACTATGATGACCATCATTAAGAGTCTTATTAGCCCTTTTAATAGTCTTTTTTTCATCTTCGTGCATTAAATGATCAAATCCTTCTTCGTCATAACAAACTCCAGCAATTTTACCTGATAATTTAATTGCTTCATCCTTATTAAAAGTACCATCTTCATTTAAATATTGACAATTAGGTAAAATGTCAATTTTAATGTTTGTTTTTTTCATATATAATCCTCCTTAAAAAGTTTCCTCATTTTATTCTTTTCTATAAAAATTATATCAAAAAAACATACGCATAACAACAAAAAAATCTTCTTTTTAACAATTATAAAATATATGTAAAGTAAGAACGAAAAACATTGGAATTAATATCAAAAAAATATATAATATAAACCAAAGCAAAAAATATAAAAATAAATAAAGGGGGATTAATGATTGATAAACAAGAAATATTTATTTTGATAGACGATTCAGGTAAATTCAATATTAATGAACATTCATGTATTTATGGTGGACTATTTTTCTATTCTTCAAAAGACTATATGAATTTTATTAATAAATATAAAAGCGTAGTGAAATCATTAAGATGTAATTACTGTAATAAAAAGAATAATTGTAATAAAAAATGTATAGAAATAAAAGGTACAACAAAAATAAAAGCATCTCATAAGAGAAGAATTTTTAATTTGTTAAAGCAACAAAATAATTTTGGAGTTTTTATTAATAATCATAATATTTATCCTAGTATAATTAATAGTAAGCCATCGAGAGGAAGGTATATTGATTATGCTCAAAAAAGAATAATCAAGGAAATAATTCTATATTCAATTAGAAATAAAAAAATAGATGCATCAAAGCCATTATATTTATACATAAAATCAGATGAATGCTCGTCTAAAAGTAATGGATATTATAATTTAAAGGAATCAATTTATGAAGAATTAGTAAACGGAATAATTAATTTTGATTATTCAATAATTCATAAGCCTATTCTTACTAGTGGACTAACAATTGATTATAGAACTTATAATTCAGCATATAATTATGGAATACAAAGTGCTGACTTTATAGCACATTATTTACATGGCAAATATAATGATTTTCTTATTAATGGAAAAGATATAACAAGTCCGACTAGTTTTATTGAGATAAAATTGTTTTTACCATAAAAAAAGAGCTTACGCTCTTCCTAACCAAGATGGTACAAAAGTACTAAATTCAAAATCATACATTGGTTATAGACCTGACAAGGATTTCTCCTTCGGTACAAGTATTTTACCATAATTCTACAATACTTGTCAATTTTATTATATATATTTTAAAAAAAAATATTCAAAAAAATAACATAAAATTATAAATTATTAATCTCAATAAATTTAATCACTAAATTTTTCTACTACTTCTAATTTATCATAAATAATTAATGAATCTTTTGTAAATTCTTCATTAAAATATTTACATTCGTTTTTAAATTCTTCAAATAAACTTTCTTTATATTCTTTGAAACTATTAAATCCAGCAAGTTTATAATTAACCATATCTTCTTTTAAATTATTGAATTTTATATATTCTTCATGAACTATTTTAACAATACCAACATATTCAAAATTAGAGTTTATTACTAAAAGTTTTTCATTTAAATTAGAAGTAGAAAAAGAATGTTTAACATGTAATTTATAGTTTTTTTTACCATCTATTATAGCACTAGCAATTTTACCATTTTTAGTCCATATTTGATGATAAGATTCTATTTCTAATACTTTTTTATTATCACATCTTTTTAATTTGTCTTTTTCGTTTATTTTATCCCATTTTCTTTGATAGGTATAATGTAAAAATATTTTATCTTTTATTGACTTATGTTTCTTTTTATCAATTTTTTCAAAAGTATCATCTAATTCTTTTAATTCTTTATTATAAGTTTCATCTTTTAAATCTATTAATTTGAAATAATTTTTCATACTTTTAATGTAATTTAATTCTTGAATACTATATTCATCTATATATTCTTCTGGTATTTCAAAAGATTCAGGATATCTATATAATCCATATAATAACCCTTCAAAACTGTGGCAATGATTAATATTGTATTCATATTTATCCTTTTCATAATTATAAAATTTTGCTTTATAGTGATAAGTTATTCCAAGAGTATTAGTATTACTAAAAGTATCTAATAAATTATTACTAGTTTCATACTCATTCGTTTTAGAATATTTTACCCATTCAAAGATATTTCTTTTCTTATCATAAAAGGGATAGGGTAAACTACAATTTTTAAATTTCCTATATCTTTTGCTGTCTTTTAGTTTATAAATGATATTTTTAATATTATTTGTCATATGATATTTCCTTTCTAATTGATTTTATTAAATTACATAATTTAATATAAAGCTCATTATTTTATGACTTTTGGCCAAGTATTATTATTTCTTTTTTTAATAAGTGCAAAAGGAATTTTAGTGTCTTTATCATCACTATCAAACCAATCTCTACTATTCCATATCATATTATGTAATGAAATTCTATTAATTAAAGTTTCAGGACTACATATTGCATCTTGAGGTACATGAATCATACTAAAAAATAAATCATCATTTGGTTTTTCCATGAAATAAATTTCTTGTCCATAACTAGTTAACACGCCAAGCTCAAATGCAACTGTTGTACCAATATAGCCATCTTTATTACATACATACACTAAATCAGCTTCTAAACATTTATTAAGATAATCTAGTTCTAATTGTCTTGGGTCATTAGAAGTATCTCCAATTAGAATTAAAAAACTACTATTACTATCTTCAACTCCTTCGATTTTAGGAACTAGCATATTAAATCCATTATCTATAAATTTCTTTGAAATATCAACAATTAAGTCATAATGCTTACTAAATGAACCCAATATTGCAATTTTCTTATAATTATCACTATTATATGTTCTCATATTTTTCCTCACTAATGAAGTTTATTGTATCATGAATATTTCATTATGTGAACAATAATATGATGATTTGATGAAACAAAAGCAATAAATAAAAAAGCCCTAAAAAGGCTTTTAATATTCAATTTTGGTGCCCTTTTGGTGGAAGTATAACAACCATTAGGCATAAATTTCTAGGTAGTAATAACTACTAACTAATTAAATTATACTACATTTTTTTGCTTTTTGTAATTTTTTTATAAAATTTGATAATTATTTTTATTATTAATATTAATGTAGCCAACAATACCATAAAAATACCTTGTAAGCCATATTCTATGCCATTTAGGAAACAATCCTAACCTTCACCATGACATATATGTAAATGTTCTCCAACTAAATTTAATAAAATAGAAGAAATTAATATAGAAGTTATTACCCATAATATAAATAGAAATATATTAAATTTCTTTGAATTCAAATTGTTCTTTGCTATAAATTTATTTACATAAACAAAATATAAGGTTAATAAACCTATTAATAGAATTATACCACCTATTATGGTATTTCCTTCAGCTGTGGATTGTGAAACAAATTTGTTTTCATCACATATTACCTTCAATGTTATTTTAAATTAATATTTATTCCATATATCATTAGGAATTGTTTCATCAGTTAAATTAAATTGCTTTAATTGTTTAACATATTGTTCTTCTAATTGCTTATATACTTTATCACATTTTAATCTTGTTTTTTCACTTGTAGAGTAAGAAATACCTTCTATAGCACTTTGAGTCTTAGAAAAACTTATTACATCTGCTAAATCAACATTCCACAATTCTATTTCTTCTATATCTTTAATATTAAATTGATATAAATTATCTAACTCTACAATATATTTGCTTAAATTAGATAAATCAGTATAATCTTTTATTGTTATAATATGTGAGCCAATATTATCATAATAGATTTCTTCAAAATTATATTTGTTTTTTATAGATAATCTTCTTTGTTCTAAATTATTTAATATACTTAAAACATAATCATTAAATATTATTGAACGTTCATAGTTATCATAAAATTGTGTTGCATCAATATTTAAGCCACTATTATGTATATAGTCTCTAATTTGAAAATTAATATTCCTATCTACTAATTTAAAGGTATATATATAATTATCAACATCTTGTGTATTACTTTCTATAAATTGTATTTCTTCGGTTATGTTTTTTTCAACATATTTTATTAAATCTTTTTGTGATAAATGTTCTACATCTTCTCTTGAATTACAAGCTGTTATAGTTATCACAACTATTAACATTAAAATTACTTTTATAAACTTTTTCAAATATATCAACTCCTACTATAAATAGTATAACATATTTTTCTTAATTTTTATTAAATCGTGAAAGGGTTTTAATATATTCTTCAAAGTCTTTAAACTTAATTTTTTCTTTATAACCATTTATAAAAATGTCATCACAATCATCAAATATTAAATAATCAATATCTTTGATTTTTACTATATGAGGTTTAACCATAGCAATATTTGTATTTTTAATGCTTTTAACATTTCTATTTGTGATAGTGTAGTCCACGTAGGCAAATCTACAAATCATTTCAACCTTTCTTTTTAATTCTTCACTTATTACAAGTTCTTTAGTTTCTATTGTCATAA
>OIZL01001257.1_pt1 | contig 14503 bp, 24 predicted proteins | sample 1588541 | NCBI WGS metagenome assembly OIZL01 (sample SAMN03283285) | human gut metagenome | biome: human-associated habitat; material: feces | host: Homo sapiens | place: Peru | collected 2012 | reverse complement strand
TATAGAACCTTTGCAATATAGTAAGAAATAGCAAGATATTCCAGCTTATGTATTAGGCGCATTACTTGGAGATGGAGCTATAACAAAACGAACTCCAAAGATTTCGTCTGTAGATCAAGAAATCTTAGATAGAATTCAATGCTTACTTGGCGATGGATTTGAATTTAAATACGATCCCACTACAACTTGTGAATACAGAATTATAGATAAAGAAAGGTTTCTGCATAAAGACGAATTTGAGAATGGGTAGTATGGAGTAAATAGGCTTCATAGATGGATAGATTAGCTTGGATTATGTGTTTCTTGTGCATATAAGTTTATACCAGATTAGTATAAATATGGATCAATAGAATAGAGATACGAGCTTATACGAGGCTTAATGGACACCGATGGATATATATCAAAGGATGGTGGCATGTCGTTTGTAAACACATCCAAATATCTTATAGATGATTTTGTAGAAGTACTAAGAAGTCTCGGTATATTGTGCTCAGTATCTAAGAGAGCTCCTGGAAAAGGAGGCACACATAATGGGCGTGCTATATTTGGCACAAAATTCTCTTACGTGGTTTATATAAAAGGTAATCCTGATATATTCCATCTATCTAGAAAGAGAAATAGAATTAAAAAGAATCGCAAATTTAGCAATAAAGTAGCTATTACAAACATAGAATATCTTGGAGAGCAAGAGAAGCAGAGATGTATATTTGTAAGTAATGAAAACCATTTGTATCTTACAAGGGATTATATACCTACGCACAACTCATTTAAAGGAGCATCAATGCTTGTTAGAAATTATATGCTTATTCCTGGTTCTAAAAACTTTGCTGTAGCGTCAGAATAGAAATTCCTTGTTGGTGACGGATTGCTTACTAAAGCTTGGCAGATAATGGATTTCCTTGATAAGAATACAGAATGGGCAAAACAAAGGCTTGTGTCTACACGTATGGAAAGAGTTTCTGGTTATAAGATTACAGATGAGTTTGGCAAACAAACGGAACAAGGATACCTTTCTAGCATAGTAGGTATTACTCTTAAGAATGATCCTGAACGTATACGTGGTACTCGTGGCAAACTTGTATTATGGGAAGAGGGTGGTAAATTTCCAGACCTTCTTGATGCATGGCGTATAGAATAGCCATCTGTAGAAACTGATGATGGTGTTGCATTTGGATTAATGATAGCGTTTGGAACTGGAGGTACGATCGGTGCAAGTTTCGAAGGACTAAAAGAACTATTTTATAAGCCGAACGCTAACAATGTACTAGCATTTCCTAATATATGGGATGATGGTAGAGAGAATACAGAATGCGGATTCTTTGTTCCAGCTTATTCGAATCTAGAATCATTTGATGATGATGGAAATCAAAGGTTCATGGATAAAGATGGTAACAGTCTAAAAGAGTTAGCTATACAAAATCTAATAGACCAAAGAAACAAAATAAAAGACGGTGGTGCTAGTTAGCAATCTATAGACCGTTTTATATCAGAGCGCCCTATGAAGCCAGCAGAGGCTGTATTGGAGCTCGGTAAGAATATATTCCCTAGAAAATTATTAATGGACCAGTTAACCAGAATAAGGACCAATAAGAAGCTTTAGAGTATGAAGCATATAGTTGATCTAGAATGGGATGGAAATGGTCAAGTAAAGGCTACAGAAAAGCCTAGTGGGGATATAACTAACTACCCTCTTAAGAAAGGTGATAAGCCTCATGGATCCGTAGTTATATGGGAGTACCCAGTAAAGGATCCTCCTTTGGGTTTATATATAGGAGGGTGTGACCCGTATGATCATGATGATAGCTTTACAAACTCTCTTGGTTCTACATTTATATTTAAGCGTGTAAGAGCTGGAGAAGCGTGGACAGATGTAATAGTAGCAGAGTATTCTGGAAGACCAGATACGGCAGAAGAATACTATGAGAACGTAAGAAAGCTACTTACATTTTATAATGCGCGTTTATTATTTGAGAATGAGAGAAAAGGAATCTACCCTTACTTTACGAATAAACACTGCGATTACCTCCTGGCTGATTAGCCAGATAAAATCATATCTGAAGTCTTTAAAGATAGTAAAGTACAAAGAAGAAAAGGATGCCACATGACTAAACAGATTAGGGCATATGGCGAAGGATTAATATTAGAGTGGCTATTGGATGAATATGAACCAGGGCACCCTAATGTAGAAAGAGTATACAGCGAACCTCTAATAGAAGAACTTATAGAGAATGATGGTGTACGAAATGTAGACCGCGTGATAGCTTTATGTATGGTAATGATATACAGAGAAGAACTCTATTAGTTAAAGGTATCGTCTGCAAAAGAACAAAACAAATAGGTTGAACTCTTCGAGATGCCGTTATTTAGCAAGCAATGGTTTGAAGAAGATAACAGCACAAGTGAAGACGGTATACCGATATTCACATTTTAATACATGGAAGATAACTTATACAATTCAGCTTTCCCTAGACAAAAGCTCCCTCTTTCAAAGAAAGGAAAGAAGTGGCAGGAAGATTGCGTTAACTATATTATAGGTGAAGGTAACGTAACGTCTAGAGGAAATAGTACATCATATTACGGAGAGCTGTAGACCTATTATAACTTATATAACAGCATCTTCGACGAGAAGGATTTTAAATCAATTACAAACCCATTCAAGGTCGAGGATGGTTTTCCTGCTACTCCTCATGACTTTAATATTATTAGACCTAAAGTAGACTTACTTATAGGAGAGGAGACAAAGAGACCTCTTAACTTTAGAGTTATCAGAACTTCATAGGAGGCTACATCTGAAATGCAGGAGAAAGAAAAAGAGATGGTTCTGCAATATATAGAAGCTGCTATCACGGCTAGAATGAGCCCAGAAGAAGCTTAGTAGTTCCAGGAATAGCTACAGTCTGGAGAGGTTATGCCACCAGAATAGATAGCTAAGTATATGGATAAAGACTATAAAGATATTGTAGAGAATACTGCGTATCACACGCTTACGTATCTGAGAGAGAAACTTGATCTTGATAATGAGTTTATCAAAGGATGGAAAGATGGTCTTATCTCAGGTAGAGAAATTTATTATGTTGGCGTACTCAATGCAGAACCGTATGTCGAAAGAGTTAATCCTATATATTTCTCTTACGATAATAGTCCTGACTTGGAGTTTGTTGAGGATGGTTCATGGTGTTGTAGAAAAATGCGTATGCCTATTACAGAAGTATACGATAGATATTACGATAAGCTTGAAGAGAAAGATCTTGATAAACTTGAAGAACTTATAAGCGCTACTCCTGGTAGAAATCTTGGAGACAGAAGCCCTATTGATATGGGTATACAATTACGTATATACGACAACCCTATATTTGAAGGTTCTGGTAAATCACTTGTAAATGTATGGCATTGCTGCTGGAAATCATTTAAGAAGATATATTATGTAACAACTACTGATGAGACAGGATAGCCACAAGTTGATATTGTTAGCGAAAACTATCAACCAGTTGGTAATGAGATTAGTGTAGAACCAGATTGGATAGTTGAGGTATGGGAAGGCTATAGAGCAGGTTCTGATCTATATTTTGGTATACAACCTATAGAGTATCAACATGTTAGTATAGATAATCCTAATAGTCAGAAGCTTCCTTATTGCGGAGCTATTTACAGTAACACAAATAGCAAGCCTAGATCGCTGGTTAGTATTCTTAAACCATTACAGTACATGTACATTGTATTATGGTACAGACTCGAGTTAGCTATTGCTAGGGATAAAGGTAAGGTTATTAATATGGATATAACACAGATACCTAAATCAATGAGTATTAGCCCTGCTAAATGGATGCATTATCTGTCTAGCGTTGGAGTTAACTTTATTAACCCATATGAAGAAGGCTGGTGTTTTGGTCCAGAAACTCTTGTAGCTACTCCTAGTGGTAATACTAAGATGAAGGATATTAGATTAAGATAGTTTGTATATACTCCTGGTCACCACCTAGCTTAGGTTACAAATCTTTTCCATGGAGAAGACGAGATGTACAACATAATACCATCTATAGGATCTAACGTTTAGAAAGTTACAGCTAATCACTTGGTTAGGTATAGATATAGAATAAACGGACATTCCGATTCTGAAGTAAGAGTAGATAAAGCTAAAGACCTTATGCTTAAATTTAAGCAAAATAAGTATTACGCACAGAGATGTTTCCTTGAGAGAGAGGATAATTTCTTTGATCCTAAGGAACCTAGTAAATTTGGTGGAAGAGATATGTATCTGCTTGGACTTTGGCTTGGAGACGGCACAAAGAATACACCAGAATTCGAATCAATGGATCCAGAAATAATACAATATCTTGAAGATTATGCTTGTACGCATGGATTAAGATGTTCTTATAGACATAAGGATGGTAGCAGATCAATGACAATTAGACTTAGTTCTGCTAATAATAAAAAGAAAGGATAGGCTTTCTTAAATCCATTTATATAGGATCTTAAATACTTTGGCGTATATAACAATAAAGACGTAAGCGGTTTGCATATAGATAATATTAATGACGCTTTAAATTTCTTAGCCGGATTAATAGATACTGATGGAAGCGTATTTAAAGGAAACGGTAATCATAAAGGATATGTAGAATTTACACAATGTGAATCACATAAAGACATATTTGATTTATTCGTTGATTTAGCTAGAAAATTAGGATATAGAGTATCTGTAAAGAGAAAAGAATCAGTTGTTAAGAAGATATACAAAAATAAGACTATAACTATTTCTGAACCTTTCTATAAAGCTAGAATATTTGATGGGAACTATGATATACCTACAAAGATAGAAAGAAAGAAATTTCATTTTACATAGGGTAGAGTATATAATAAGAACTATTCCCATTTTAAGATAGAATATGCTGGCAGAGGAGAATATTACGGATTTGCTATTGATGATCCAAAACATGAATTCTTACTCTCTGATATGACAATAGTTCACAACTGTATCCCAGGAAGAGAAGGTGGCAAGCCTGCACAATTTAATCAGATAACAGCATTGGATCTTACAATGTCTAACGTCATAGCTGAATATATACAGCTTATGGATAAGATAGAAGAACTTGCTGGTACAATCTCTGGTATTACAGCACAACGTGAAGGAGCTGTAAGCTCGTCAGAAATGGTAGGCAATGTGGAGAGATCTGTTGTATAGAGCTCACATGTTACAGAGCCATTATTTTGGGTTCATAACCAATGCAAGCGAAGAGTACTTAACATGCTCCTCAATACAGCTAAGGGTGCTTGGGAAGAGACCGGCAAACAGAAGCTACAATATATCTTTGATAATGGAGAAAGGGCGTTCTTAGATATTACTCCTAAGTTCTACTATGAGGATATGGATGTCTTCGTGAGTGACACATCTAAAGACCTTGAGAACATACAGAAGCTTCAATAGCTTATACAGCCAGCTATGCAGAATGGTGCTAGCTTACTTGAAGCAGCAGAGGTTCTTACAAATGATAACTTCAACATTATTAAGCAGAAGCTTAAGGATATGCAGACTAGACAAGAGCAGATGCAGCAACAACAACAGGAAGCAGAAGCTCAGCAGCAACAGCAGTTACAGCAGATGCAGAATGAATCTAAGCAGCAGGAGCTCATGTTACAGGAAGCTCAGATGGATCTTCAGAGATATCAGATTGATCAGGATAATCAGACTAAGATAGCTGTAGCACAGATTAATGCTTATCGTGGAACAGAAGAGTTAGATCAGGATCAAAATGGAATCCCAGATCCAATAGAGATAGGAAAGCAGGCTATTGAACAGCAGAAGATTAATCAAGAGGCTTATAATAAGCGTTATGAAGCTAAGTAGAAGCGTGAGATAGAGGATCAGAAGATTCAGCTTGAGAAGGATAAGATGAAGCATGAGACAGAGCTACAGAAGGCTAAGGATGATGCTGCTTATGAACGCGAGAAACTTAAGGCTCGCACGGCTTTGAAAAATCGGGTTCCTGGAGAGAGTAAAAAATAATAATTATGAGTGGAGTTTATTAGATTTATAATACCGTAAATGGTAAACGGTATATTGGTAGCTCTATTCATATAGAGCAACGTTTTAAAGAACATTTTAGAAACCTTAGGGCAAACAAACATGTAAATGCCCATTTGTAGAGTGCATGGAATAAATATGGGGAACATTCTTTCGTTTTTGAAGAAGTAGAATTATGTGAACCAGATCAATGTTTAAAAGTAGAATAGGAATACATTGATTATTATCATTCGGCTGATAGAAAGTTTGGATACAATATAGATCCATATGCAGACCATGCTGGCAACACCTTATCTGAAGAAACCAGAAAAAAGATAAGCGAAAAAGCTAAAGGTAGAAAGTGGAGTAAAGAGCAACATGAAAAGTGGTCTAAAATTATGACTGGAAGAAAAAAGCCAAAACAGTCTTAGACCATGATAGAAAAATTTGCAAATGGAGAATGCACGTTTCCTAGAATGAATGAAGTTTCTGAAGAGAAAAAGAAACTTTGGAAACAGCATATATCAGAAGGTCTTAATCGTAGATATTCTAACTGCAAAAATAGACCAACTGGATTTAATATTAAAGCAATATTTTCGGAAGATATTAAGTATTACCCATCTAAAAGAGAGGCTGCTAGATAGCTTGGCATTGATGATGGTGCAATAACATATTGCATTAGAAACACTTAGGGGTATTGCGGTAAGCTCAATTGCACATTTGTTTAGATTTCTAAAGAAGAGTATGAGGAGGCTACAGCATGAAGTTCGATAATAAGACATTTTAGTAGAAGTATGAAGCGTGGAAGAATGGCGCTGATTACTGGAAGGATATTAGAGGAATCAACTTGGGTGGAGACACCCAGGCTGAGGAACCTAGTCCAGAAGAGCAGTAGTAGATAGATTAGAGCGTGTAGTCTATACTTAATGCTTATAATTCAGGTAAAGATGTATTCACATCAGATATAGCAGAAGATATAAAAGAGCCAATGCCTTACGACGATCCATTAAATAACGAATATCCTATATTGCATAAATATAAAGGCGGAAAAGATGATTATGTAAACACTTTTGTTAGCCGTATAGCTCCGCTTGTTGGATAGCAGTTAAATAGATATGGCTACAAGAATGACGCGACATTCTATAATATAATGAGACAGCTTGCATGGGAGTCCAATTATGGTAGATCTAGAGTAGCAAGAGAGTAGCATAACTATGGAGGAGTTGGATGGAACGGAAAGACTTATACTACATACAAAAACGATGCTGATTTTGTTGAAAAGTATATGCGATTAATGCATAATAGGTATGACGCCGCTTTAAGAGCAAAGACTACATAGGATTATGCAAGAGCTCTTAAACGTAAAGGATATTATGGAGATTCTTTATAGAACTACACTAATGGTCTTATGGGCATGAAGAGCGTTGTTAGTGCATCGGCTGCTCATAGGCTAAACAACAAAGATAAATACAACTATAATGTAAAGCTTGGCGATGTTATACAAGATTACGAAGATACTAAGAATGCTAGCCCTATTATAATTAATAGTCCATCTACTAAACAGCCTGCTACAATTAATGCAGCTATTCCAACTACACTATTAGGCCCAACGGTAGAAGAGATTAAAGCTGAACAGTATAATAAAGTAAGACAATAGGTTTTTGACTAGCTTACAACTCCTATTCCTATGCCACCTGCTATATAGAAAATACTGCAAGGTAACAATAAAGGAAAAGATAGTTTTGGCTAGAAATTTTGGTTGAGAAGAGGTAATAATCTTAAACTTATGTAATTATGACACAGATGGAAAGTCCTAAGCGAAAGATGCAGAAGAAGAATGACTATCAGCGTCATAAACTCTTTCGTAAGATTAAACGTAGAAGAAAAGCATAGGCTGAAGCAGAATAGTAGATAGCTGAGAAATAGCTTAGAAAGAAGCTCAAGCTCCCTAAATTTAATACTGGAGACGATGATATTGGAGACTATGGTAAAATGGTTTATCTTAGAGATATTGTTGGTCATGATCCGAAAACAGGAGAAGATATATTAAAAACAGGAGAGCGCGTTAGTAGACTATTACATGCAGTACATGTTAATCCGCGAGATCTTTCAAAAATAGATGCAGCAGAACGTAATCAAGAGCTTAGGGATCTTAGACAATATATGGGCGACGATGCATTTAATAAATATATATCAGATCTTTAGACAAAGAAATATATATAGGACGCTCAGTATTAGAAAACGTGGCAAGGTGAAGCAGCCGATGCAATAGATGGAGGAATGACGGCTCTTGCCTTTCATCCAATAACATAGCCTGCTGCTGATATATATTTCGCACTAAGAGGAGCAAAGGAATTATCAGAAGGCAATCCATATGGCGCTCTTGGAATGGTTCCTGTAGTAGGGAAATCTTTGCCAGAAATAGGAAATATAGCAAAACAAATATACTTTAGCGACAATCCAAATGCTCAGTATCTTAGATATATTGGAGGGAAATTAAAATACGGATTTGATGCATAGTTTCCAGATTTATACAGAAGGTATAGCGTTTTGCCAGATATGAGCAGTAAATACACAACTGTATCACCAATACGCAGTAGGTTTGCCTACGATTCTGGCAATGTTAGCCCATTAATAAGTAATTTCACTACAGACTATCCAGTTCTCCCAAATGTTGGAGGAGATTGGAGTACTAGACCAATACTTAGATTTCCTGGTAAAAGTTTGCTTGGCAAGAATGTTGTATCCACTAGACCTTCTGACACTTTTACGTTTGGAGAAAACATAAAAATCCCAACAAAGAATATTTAGGTATTTGATTAGAATACTAATTAGAAGCTTCGCGAAACATTTGAATTAATGTAGAAAAATGCCGATTCAAGAAAATCTGGAAGATTTCTTTTGGAAAAACCCAGAGATTACGGTAGCGAGTTTGAGTAGGCTTTACTAGAAGCTGCTACAAAATATAATAGGCCAAGGCTAAAAGATTATTAGTTTATGGATTATGTTCTTAGGCCAAAATATACATCATAGGTACATGATGTTGGCATTTTGAATTCTAAAGATCTTCCGGAAGATCTATTAGATGCATTCAGTAATGCATAGTCTAGAGAATAGTTGTTTGATGGGCATTATAAGAATGTTGTATACAATCCTGCTTCGCCAGTAGAAAGCCAATTTAGAGAAAGCGTTGGTATAGTAGAGCGAAATAAAATACCAATAAATAAAAGAAAATTTGATTCTGGCAAAGATATCTATATAAAGAAATCTAAGCGTGGTACATTTACTAAAGCAGCTAAATAGCATGGTATGAGCGTCCAAAGTTTTGCTAATAGGGTTTTAAGGAATCCAAGTAAGTATAGTGCAGCTATGAGAAAGAAAGCCAACTTTGCACATAATGCAGCAAGTTGGAAACATTAAACATTACACGGGTTCGATTCCCGTGTAGCGTACAACAATTAAAAATATTAACTTAGTTATAATTTAAATTATGGCAAGAAAGAAGAAAAATCCATTAGGTGATTTTGAAGACGCTTTGAACTCATTGGGGTTCAATGGTCAGGAAAGTGGCTCAAGCGTAACTAATATTGATAACCAAGAAACAAATGATACAATATTAGACGATCCTAATGATGATATTGAAAATTTAGATAATCCAGACACTACGGTGACTGAGGATAATAAAGATACAACAACGGATCCTAATGTACGAGAAGACGATACACAGGTTCCAGATAACATATTAAATAATACGTCCGACACAAATACAGTTGAAGAAACCGAAGAGGAAGAAACTGCAGAAGATAATAATACAGAGATTCCTGGGGAAGCTGAACAAGTAGGAGCTTTTTTTGACGCATTCGCAGAAGCAGCTGGATGGAGCGTTGATGACGATGAAAGACCTAAGAACGTAGACGAATTCGTTGAATACATGTCTAAGGTAGCAGAAGAGAATTCTGTACCACAGTACGCAGATGATCGTATAGCACAATTAGACTAGTATGTAAAGAACGGAGGAAAGTTCGAGGATTTCTATCAAACGCAGCAAAGATCAATGTCTTATGATAACATTGATATCGAGGACGAATCTAATTAGAAAGCAGTTGTTCGTGATTATTACAAACTTCAAGGTATGAATGACGAACAAATTAATCGCAAGATTGAGCGATATGAGGATGCTGACATGCTTGAAGATGAAGCTACAGATGCAGTTAATTATTTAAAGGCTTATGAAGCTCAGCAAGCTCAATATATGGCTCAGCAATAGGAAGCTCAGAGACAAGCTCAAGAACAGCAAGCAGCACAGTTTGTAGAAGATTTGACAAACGGTATAAACGGACTTGCTGATATCAGAGGTATAGCAATTCCAAAAGAGGATAAGAAAGCCTTGTATGATTATATAACAAAAACAGATTCCGATGGTCTTACTCAATACTAGAAAGACTTCAATGGAAATCTTGTTAATAATCTTATAGAATCAGCATACTTTACAATGAAGGGTGATGCGTTGCTTGGTGAAGCTAGGCGTAATGGTCAGACATCTGCTGCAAGTAAACTTAGAAACATGCTTAGACATCAAACTAAGAATCATAGTTCTTATAATGTTGGCACAGAAAAACAACCTCAATTATTGGACATCGCGTCAAGATACCTATAATGAGACATTTTAATATTTTATGAATACAAATTATTCTTTTTTAAATAATCTTCAGCTCTACCGTGGTAAGCGTTTTGCTGATTTGGTAGATGAAAACATGATTGCTAATGCAATGCTTACAAAACCTCATGAAGTAGCAGGTTTGTTGTCATTGGTATTTGGCACAAAGGACGATGGTATTTCAACTACTATCGACTTGTTAACTGGTGGTCTTGGTTCAACAATGACCATCGACAATAGAGAGTATGAGTGGTCTGTAATGATTGACGCTGATCACGCTGTTAATATTCGTTGGGCAAAGTGGAATGGTAAGGAAATTACTCCACAGTCAATTGCAGATGGCTTGACTCCAGGTATTAATCAGACACCTATTTATCTTGGTCTTGAAGAGAAATTCTTCGGTCCAGGTGCAATTCTTGCATTTGATAACATCAACTTCCAGGTACGTGTAAATGGTACTCCATATCAGGATGGTAGCACATGGGTATATGAGTGCTACGTAGCAGAAGGCTTCCAGGGTTCTTATATCCCTTGTGAGTATTTGATTCCAGGTCGTCAGGTAGACCGTATTGGTTCTGCATACGAGGAGTACAGTGATGAGGCAGATATCATCAATTATCAGACTCCATTTAAGATGCGTAACAGTTTGATGACTATGCGTCTTACTTACGATATCACAGGTGATGCTTACTCTACAGTATTGGCTATCGCTTTGACTGATCCTGAGACAGGTAAGAAGTCTTACTTGTGGTCTGACTATCAGTATTGGAAGGCTCTTCGTGAGTGGAAGAAGCGCGAGGAGAAGCAGTTGCTGTTTGCTCACTCTAACCGTAATGCAGATGGTACTTATAATTTGAAGGGCACTAATGGTCGTTTCGTTCCAATTTCTGCAGGTTTGTTCGAGCAGATCGCTCCAGCTAATGTACGTTATTACACAACTTTAACAACTGAGTTGTTCGAGGACTATTTGTTCGATCTTTGTTACAATATTATCGGTACTAACGAGCGCAAGTTTGTTGCTTTGACTGGTGAGATGGGTATTAGAGAATTCGACCGTATCTTGAAGGAAAAGGCAGCTAGCTTTAATATGATTGATACACACTTTATCACAGGTTCTGGTCAGGAGTTGACTCTTGGTGGTCAGTTTACAACTTATAAGATGACCAATGGTATTGAACTTACAGTTAAGCGTTGTGCAATGTTTGATAATATGGAAATGTTCCGTCAGCTTCATCCATTGACAGGTAAACCATTGATGTCTTATACATTCTTGTTTGTTGATCTTGGTCGTCGTGACGGTCAGGCTAACATCGTTAAGGTATGTCGTAAGGGTCGTGAGTTTGTTCAGTGGTGTACTGGTGGTTCTGTATTGCCAAATGGTTATGCAAACAACATCAACACTATGCGTTCTAACAGCCGTGATGGTTATCAGGTACACTTCCTTGGCGAAGAGGGCATTATGCTCCGTAACCCATTGTCTTGTGGTATTTTGTACTGCGATGCAGAGGATCAGGAGACTATCGCTTTGAATAACAGGGGCGATGAAATTAATGCTTAATAAAATACAATAAAACACACATACAATGTTCAACCTGCACATTTTGCTAAAAGCCGAGGCAAGCTAGGCTAGCCTGCAAGGATCCTAATAAGAATAAGCTAGCGTGTGCAGAGCTTGGCATTGCAACAACTAATTGAAAAATTATGGTAGTTGAATTAAAAATTAGAAAGAAAAATCCCTGGGCTGGGTTAATTAAGTATAAACAGTGTTTTGATTACATTGCTCCTTATTTTACTAGATCTGGGTCGATATACACAGGTTTAACACCTGAGGACGAAAAGAAATTTGAGAAAGCTTTAGGTTATCCAGAAGGCACCTTATCAAAGACTTCTGATTATTGGAAAACATTCTGCGTTAAGGTTGGAGCTAAAAGCCTTATACTTGATGACGAATTTCCTAGACAAGAGATGATTATTAAGTTCCTCTCTAACCATAAGAGAGTAGCTACATCATTAGATAAGCTCAATGCTGGTAAGGATTATTTGTTGATTAATCGCCAGGCTGAAGCAATTGAGAAGAATAAAATTAATAAACTTCGTAGAGATGCTATTATTGCATTTGGTAAGCTCTCACTCGAAGAGATGCGCAAGTGTCTTAGATTGTTTGGAGTTAAGGCTGATACACTCTCTAACGAACTTGTAGAATCTACATTGTTTTCTTTGGTGGATAAACAACCACAGAACTTCTTTACAAAGTGGGTTAACAATAAAACAAAGGAAACAGAATTCTTGATTGAAGAAGCTATTGCAAAAGGCATTATTCGTAAAGACCGTACGCAGTACTATTATGGTACAGAAATGCTTGCAGATTCATTGCAAGATTGTATTGCTTATCTTGATGCAAAGAAAAATCAAGACCTAAAGATTTCTATTATTAATCAAGTAGAAAACAAGTAATAAAGATTACGACGTATGACGCATAGTGATATTTATACTAAGTTTATGATTGAATATGACAAGGCAAACATTACTTCGTCATATCCGTCGCTAACTAAATATGAGATTGCTACAATATTAGACAAGGCATACTTAGCTCTTATAGCTCAAAAATATACAGGTAACAATCCAAGAAGATAGCCTTTTGAAGCAGATATGAAAGCAATCGAAGATTTACAGCCATTAATTAAACGCGTTACAACAAACGGAAGTAAACAAGGAGACAACTGCTATAAGTTTTATACTCATTTAGGCAATACTGTTTAGTATATAGTTGATCTATCGTTGGTAATTTAGGATAAAGTAACATCACAAGATGGTGGCAATCATGACATTGTTCCTGTTAATATTGTTAGTCACGAAATAGCCAAAAGATTCAAATCAACAATAAACAACATGCCTTGGATAAAAGAACCAGTTGGATGTATAGAAGGCAAAACTATATTGGTATGTGTAGACCCTTCCATAGTTAAAATAAATGGAAGCTCTAGTTTCCTTGATGTGAGATATATCTAGACGCCTGCTAAATTTGCTACTGGTCCTGGCACTTCTGAAAGAGATTATGATTTCGGAGATACATAGTTTGAGTTATCTGACGGAATGGCAGAAGAGTTGATTAATTTGGCTATAATCATGTCTACTGAGATTGTAGAATCTAGTAGATTAACAAGTAAGATTAATACTAGACCACTAGAATCATGACAAGAGAACAAACAAGACAATTAGGTATTGAGTTTGAGCGTAGATTAATTGAAATCAATCCTTCTTTTGAGAGAGAGGGTAAACTCGATACTGATACGATATATTCGTTTTTAAGCGAATATCAAATGCAGTATATAAAGACTGCATATATTGCTGAAAGCCAGATTCAAAGTGGTTCTAAGCAATCTAGAAGAATTAATGATGCTATTAAATCTTTAATGAGACACAAGGTGGTTAAACCACAATTAAATAATCCAGATTCTGATGAGTATTCTACCACATTTGATTTTCCGGAGGATTATTATTTGTATCTCAGAAGTAATAGCATTATAGACAAGAATTACAAATCAGACAAAACTTTAAAGAAACCTGTTATAACACCAAATATAGGAATAAAACAAGATGATGTATCAAACGTTATATCTTCGTTTTATAATCAAAAAGGAGTTCTTGTAAACCCGTTAATTGTGCTTGAGAGTACAGATGTAGATAATCAATATTTAAAGGTTATACATGATTCTTATACAAATATAACAGGGTTAGATTTAGTGTACTATTGCTAGCCATATGCATTCAATGTATTAAAATTTAACGATAATGATATGTCGTTTGGCGCTACACATAGTTACTGCGAACTTCCATTTAACGGGTTT
>OIZL01001256.1_pt1 | contig 14515 bp, 13 predicted proteins | sample 1588541 | NCBI WGS metagenome assembly OIZL01 (sample SAMN03283285) | human gut metagenome | biome: human-associated habitat; material: feces | host: Homo sapiens | place: Peru | collected 2012 | reverse complement strand
AAAACTATTTTTTGCCTGCGGGCAAAAAACTCTGCGAGGCTTTTTTGACAGTCTCGCAGAGTTTTTTATGATATAATGCATATCATAAAAAGTGAGGTTATTTATGAGCTATACCGCTTTGGATTACGTAAAGTGGAGGGGCGATCTGAGTTTTGAAGCTTCTCCCGTAAACGAAATAGACGAAATGCTGTTTGCTTGTGTCGGGAAGCCCAACTACGGCTGCATTTTCCCCGAAAACGGCGGCGCCATCACGCTCAGGGAAGCCGTTGACAAATATCTTTATCTACGCGGCGACAGCAGTATGGGCGTTTTCACGTCAAAGCAGCTGCTTGATCTGCTGAAACTGATGGCGGAAAGCGAAAGATACGGGAATCTGCTTTTGTCCGGCTTCGTCAACAAAGTGCGAACCGATGTGACAGAACAGTTTTCCGCGCTTAGCGTACACGGCCCCGACGGAAAGCTGTACGTCACCTTCCGCGGCACGGACGACACGCTTGTGGGCTGGAAAGAAAACTGCGAGCTTGCCATATGCGAAAGCATACCCGCACAGAGAGACGCCGCGGTGTACCTTGAAGCGCAAGCGGCGCTTTATGCGGATGAAATAGTTGTAAGCGGACATTCAAAGGGCGGAAACCTTGCGATTTATGCCGCCTGCACAGTTTCGGAGAGTGTACGCGGGCGCATTGCGAAGGTGATCAGCTATGACGGTCCCGGCTTCCTGCCCGCTTTCTTCTCAAAGCCGGAATACGCCCTGATGCGCGGCAGGATCGTTACGTACGTTCCCTACCGCTCCATTGTCGGGATGTTGATGAAGGAGGCCGGCAAGCTTACGGTAGTCGCCTGTGACGAATACGGTGTCAGCGCCCATGATCTGCTTCTGTGGCAGGTAGACAGCCGCGGTTTTATCACGCTTCCCGAATTGAGCAGATTCAGCGTAGTATTCAACTCCGCCATAGATATGACGCTGGAGGGAATGAACAACGTTGAACGCAAGGTGCTGATAGATGAAATCTTCGACATTTTATACTCAACGGGCGCTTTTCAGCTATCCGATTTCACCGACAACACATTTTCACAGCTGCTTGAAATGGCAAATCATTTTCGGAAGGCGCCCATGCTGCGAAGCTTTCTTCTGACGCTGTCCGAGCTTTATCTGAAAGGCGCGGTGCGCGGTCAGCTGCCTGATAAGGAGCGCACGGAAGGCAGCACTGACTCTATCTGATACAGCCGTCTTCTTGCCAATTGATGGTATATAGTGCAAAAAGGAGTCTCCGCTTCAAAAACGAGCGGAGGCTCCCTTTTCTTTATATTTAATCGCACACGCATAGCATTTCAGCGTAGCCGTCCGGCTTTTTAGCGCCTGACGTCATTTACCGTTTATCCCCACGGATTCATGGCCTGCTGCATTTCCGCTTCCGCAAGACCGACATAGTACCATCCGCCTCTTATCTCTCCTGTGCAGCCTATCCCAAAATAATCGTTGAACATTACGTTTATGTTATTCATTGTGATCTCTTCGCTGTACGGGTTGAGATAATCGTTTATCATGGGCACCCACTGATATACAAGGATCACGGCATAGCTGTACCCTTCGCCGAGCGTCTTGCCAACGGTCGGAACCGTATAGAAATTTATATTTTCATCGCTGCACATAAGCGCCTGACGTGCAAAATACGCCATATTCGCGGCGGTCAGGTCAGTATCGACGTTTTCGGTAAGAATATTTATTACCTTCCTGAGGTTTGGAATATTACCGAGGGAAATCATCTGTTTCGCTACTGTTTTAAGGAAATCATGCTGGATCTCTATCCTGCCGAGGTCGGCGTCGGCATACCCGGCACGGTAGCGGACAAGACACATCGCCTGGTATCCGTTAAGGTGCATCTCCCCCTGCGGAAGGTAGGTAAAGAGGTTCTGCCCGGCATCGTCCATCCAGATATCCTGCTGCACCGTGTAGTCCACCCCGCCGATGGCATCCACAACATCCATGAACACCTGCAAATTAATAACGGCGTAACAGTCCACCTCAAAGCCGATAAGCTCAGTAACCTTGTTCTTAAGCTCCTGCGCGGGGTCTGCGCCGCGTTCCTTTGCCTTATAATATACGCAGTTGATCTTGCGCACATCGCCGTCCATGTTCAGCAGAGTGTCTCTCGGTATGCTGACAAAATCCATTTTATGGGCGTTCGTGTCGATTTTGCCGACAAGTATCGTGTCGGTATTTCCTGAACTCTGATCCTCCCCTGCCAGCATTATTGTATAAACGCCGTCCTGTCTGGCGGTCGTAGGAGCGATCTCCTGAATGGGTTCCGGAGTAGGCTCTGGGGTAGGCTTGGTGGTAGGCTCAGGCGTCTGCTCCGGCGGCTGGGTTGCGGCCGCCCCGATATCAGGCGCGGGCGTTTCCTCCGTGACCGCAGGCGCGTTTTCTGCCTTCGCTCCCGCGACGTCGGGCGCCTTCTCCCACAGAAAATAGAATATAAGCGCCGCTGCGGCGACAATGACAAATATCAATATTATGTAAACTGCCGCGGATAGTCCGCGCTTCTTCTTATTCTGATGCATTTATCCGTCCTCTGAAAAGCCTGGGTTCATTCCTCGGTTTTTTTCTTATTGAAAACAAAGAGCTTACTGAACACGTAATTTCCTATAATAACGAGTACGGCGGAAATAAGCGTGGCCGCGTAAAGGTTCATGCCGACAGCGCCGAGTATCTGCATTACAAGGATATCAAGCACAAGGGTAGACACTCTTGAAAGCACAAATTTTACGCACTCCGGCAGTATTTTGGGATCCCTGCTCTCAAACACCCACGCTCTGTTGGTCGGATAGGCAAAGGCAACGCCCGCCGTCCAATTGACCGCGCTGAGGACAAAATTCTGAACAGCAGTGGGATGAGCCGTGCCGGCGTAAAAGATGAAATTAAAGGCAAACTTTGCCGCCCATGAAACGACGGTCGTAAGCACACCGACCACAAGATATACAACTATCTCGATTTTATCGATCCAGAACTGAAAGAAGGCCTCGGCTTTTCCTCCCTCGCGGCAATGCTTTTTGAAGAACTCAAGTATTGTAAGTATAAGCTTTCTCATTTCTTTCCTCCAACCATACTGGAGATTATATAGCGCGGTCTGCCCTTGATCTCCTCATAGATGCGGGCAATATAGTAGCCAATTATCCCAAGACTTATCATGACGACGCTGCTTGAAAACAGCAGAAGCAGGATAACCGTTGTAAAGCCCGCAACTGCATGTCCTGTCAGCTTCTGCACAAGCGAAATGATGCCGAAAATGACCGAAATGGCAAGCATTGTCACGCCCAGTCCCGTGATAAGGTGCAGCGGCGCGGAAGAGAAAGAGCCGATATTCGTTATCGCGTATCTGATGAGCGACTTTGTTGACCACTTGCTCTCGCCCTCGGTACGCTCCCGCACGCAATAATACACGGCAGTCTTTTTATATCCCACCCAGAAAGACAATGCGCGGAAAAACACGTTTCTCTCCGGCATAGCGTTGAGCGTATCCACGACCTTTCTGTCAAGGAGCTTGAAGTCGGACGAGGAGGACATATCCATCCCGACGGCCTTGCTTATGAGCGAATAGAAGCTGTTTGCGGCAAATTTATGAAAGCCGCTCTCCTCGCCTCTATCCTCCTTTATTCCCTCGACGACCTCATAGCCCTGCTCCCAGAGCCGGTACATCTCAACTATCTTCTCGGGCGGATGCTGGAGGTCGCAGTCCATAACGACGCAGCAGTCCCCCGCCGCTTTTTCAAGCCCCGCAAACATCGCGGCTTCCTTGCCGAAGTTGCGGCTGAAATGTACGCCGGTGACTTTGGGGTCCTTCTTATTCGCAAGCGTGATATTTTCCCATGTCGCGTCCTTTGAGCCGTCGTCCACAAACACAAGCTCATAGTCTATATTTTCGTTTTTCAGTATGCCGGAAATCGTTTCCGCGGCAGTCGAGATCATTTTTTCCTCATTATAGGAGGGCAGAATAACCGATACCATATTTTTCTCCTTATTTACTCAAAAGGTATACATCCGAAAAGCCGTTGCTGTAAAGGGGCGTGATCACGGAATATCCCGTGCTGCTCTGAAGCTGCTCAAGCACCGTCTCCGGATCGTAGCCGCTTGCCCAATCCTTGCTGATGTCTATGAACACCACCGTTTCCGGAGCGTCGCCAATGTAATCAAGCATAGCCTCGGACGAGGTGTCGTTTGTCACAAGCAGGTCGTCGAATATCATTATCTGAAGCATATCATAGGTAAGCGGCGAACTGTAATTGTCATCGATATAGACGCAGGGTGCAGATTTATGCGCCGAGAGCAGATCGTCATAATCGCTGTATTCGTCATAGAGATAATCCGGCGGAACACATCTTGCGCACCAGAGCGCACACGCCGTCAGAATCAGCAGAGCGCCATTTTTGACCGCAAAGTCATATTTGAATTTTCCCAAAGCGTTTTCGGCAAGGTATATAAGAAAGCTGACCGCAAGGACAAGCATCGGAATAATATTATAAACATACCTGATCTCCGTTACCGGAGAAATGACCGCAACAACTAAAAAAGAAATTACTGCCGAAAAAATAATCGGGAAGGAATCAAAATTTACACGTTTTTCCTTTACCGCCAAGCAGAGCTTTCTCCAAAGCACAGCGCACAGTATTAAAAGCAAGCCTGCCGCATAAATCACCGCCTTCATTCTGTGTGCGGTTTCTGCGCAAAAATATTTTATCCTGGATATATACTGACCAAAGCTCGTCAGATTATCGACCGCACTTCCGCCCGAAACAAGCGCATCGTCGGTGAGCTGTCTTATAAATGCAGGGAACGCCGGAAGCAGGCACAGTACGCCGCATACGGCTGACAGAGAGAACATCACAAGCTCACGGTATCTCTTCTTTGTAAGAAGGTACACGTCGAACGCAAGGCAAACGAAAAACGCATAAAAGACATAATAATACTGCGTCATCATGCCCGCAAACACCGTAACGGCAACAGCAGGATAATGCCATGTGCGCCCTCCGCGCATAAGACAGGCGATAAAATACGCAAGCAGCACAGTCTCAAGCGTGAGAAGGACATACATACGTATCATGATCATCGTGGAAAGTCCCACACTGCTCAGCCCGTACAGCAGCACCGCAGCAGCGGCGCTATCCGGGCTTTCAAAAAGCTTCAGCGCAAGCAGATACAGCGCAGCAAGAGTCAGCAGATAAATGACAAGGTCAAGCACAAGTCCCGTCCAGAGGCTGAAATTGCCGCAGTTGAGGCTTGAAGCGAAGTTGAAAAGCCAATAATAAAGCGGCGGATGAACGTCCTGCGACTGGTTGTAATATACAGAGCCTGCGCTGAATTTATCGCTGTCATCCACAGTGAGATAGTCAAGCAGCTCCTGACGTGTGATGACCTTGTCTATCATATCGTCATCCTTGAGGTCATCCACAAAGGGCGCGTAATAGCTGTTTGAAAGGCCGTATGTATAGACCTCGTCAATAAACAGCCCCTCTTTGCGTCCGGAGAAGAACAGACACACAGCGCAGATCAGCACAAGCGCAAGAAGAAAAGCAAAATGTTTTTTTAGGACAGTCTTCATAATTCCTCCGCGGTAAGCTTTATTAGGGTATTATATCCCCGATACCGCTCATCCGCAAGATTTTTTGCGTTCGTTTACGTTTTCTTAAAATTTAGGAAAGAAGCGTTATGATATCCGCAGCGGCTTTTTTCATTCCGGATTCAACATTCGCATAGAACCGCGCAAGATGCATCCCGTCCGCAAGGGCGTGATGCGCAAGCACGGTAAGCGGCATCATGAGCCGCCCGTTATGATCCCTCTCATATTTTCCCCATGTGATACGCGGATTTGATTCATCCGCGCAGGCCGCAGGCTGAATAAGGGCGGTATAGCTGAACCACGGCAGAGCGCTTATGAAATAATAATTATTCACATCCCCGTCTTCCTCTATACTCCCGTCAGTCCGGCAGAGCCGTCGGCAGCGTTCGGCATAATCAAAAAAGTCCTTCCAGCCCATGTCGTGCCGAAGCGTACAGTAGCAATAGGTGCCGTTCGGGAGCGCCTCCACATGCGAGGTGCAGCAGCTTTCATAGCAGACTATGCCGCCGTCCTTTATCCTGTATCTCAGCTCCTCCACGCCGTCGGCGGCAAGCGCGGCAATATGCATAAACGCAAGATAGAATGAATGACCGCTTTTCTTGCAGGCGTCCGCAAGCTCAGTCACGTCAACGTTCACCGTCGTACCCATGTAGGGATAAGCAAGGCTCCTGAAATAGTCAAAATGCGCCTTGCGCGGGTACTTTTCCATATCAACGACCGTATATTCCATGCATTTTCCCCCATCAGCAAAAACTCCGCGCCGTTTCCCGGCACGGAATTTTTTCAGTTCTTGCAGCATCACCGTCAATTTACAGGAGCGCAGACAATACTTTGCGTATTGACAAGGGCTCTGAAGCGGCACGGATGTTTTTCATGCCTGTCAAAGCCGTGTGCGTCCTTGTCATCTGACGGCATTATCCGCAAAGCACTATTACCGTCTTATCCGCCGTCTTGAAAGCCGCAGCGGCTCTGCCGGAAGCGCCGTAAACAAGCGCCGTTTTATCGGGTGCGGGTACATTGACCGGCGCGCCGTTTCTCTCTCCCGATAATTCATACAGCCTTATATCAGGCTTTTCCGTGCCGGAATCTATTTTTTTCACGTATCTCTCTGCCAGCTTTATTGCTTTTTTATAGCCGTCCGACTCTGGGAGCAGCCGAGTTGCGGTTATATTTTCGCTCCCGTCAATGCCGCTTCCGGGCAGATACTTCAATTTTACGGCATCGTCCCCGCACATAACTTCAACATTGCAGATGTCAAGCCATTTGTCGTGAGCCTTTTCCATATCGACATAGCCTACGACAGTCCAATGCGGGACCGCAAGCTCAACAAGTCTCACTGCGTCTTCCTTGTTGCCCTGAATGACCTGCGCAAGCCCGGTACCGTCCCCTGTCTTCGCATAGGAGCTTACTATACCCATGTGATTCGGTATAGCCCCGTCGTCGGCGATAAAGATCAGGTCTCCGGGTTCAGGCACATACGCGGATGCATCCTCCAGCATATTCTTTTTTTGCAGCATCTGAATCCACGTCTCAACGCCCGCCGCATACGGCACCTCGCTCTGGGGAACGCCGGCATAGTTAAGGCAGAACGCGCCGAACATCGCGCACCAATCTCCATAGGGATAACCGAACCAATGTCCGTATCTTGTATATCCGAGCCGCGTTTTTCCGTCTTCGGCAATAACCGAGTTATAGAAATTCTCCGTATAGCCTATCTGAGAAGACGCGACGGTGAGTACATCCTCACCCCAGTCCCCCGTAAGCTTGCCGAAAGGTACCGTGCTTTCCCAGACAGCCGCGTTTTCCACCCCGTCAAAGGATGCGAACATGCATATGACCGGATCGTGCTTATGCTCCTTTTTCCCGCATACGCAGCGCCTCTGCCAGCATGAAGGAGTATGCGCGTGTATTTCATAAGGATTTCCGTTTTCGTCTCTTGGGTAACATTCGCTGCCGTGCATATGCTCACCCTTGCCGCAGGCAAGGTACTCCTCGGTGACATAACAGTCCTCCGAGTGGACATGCTCCTCCGCGCCGCAGATAAGACAGCCCTGTTCGTCATAACACCATTGCGTATGTGCTGTCTCGGCAAACGGGCACGCCAAATATGTTGACGTCCGGACGCAGCTCAGATCGTGAAGATGTTCTTCCATTATCCCGCAAAGGGGCAGATGCTCCTCTTTTCCGCAGACAAGCACCGTATCATAACAGCTTTCGGAATGAGTATGCTCTTCCTCGTACCCGCACATATACCCGCCGGTCAGCGCATACGCGTCAGAAGGAAAGCACAGCGCGGCAAGCAGCATATACGCAGCAGCCGTCACAGCGGCGTTTTGTATTCTTCTTTTGAGCGGCTTCAAAACAGCGCCTCCCTCCCGAAAAGTTCCGCATCATGGTTTTACGGCCTTATACAAAATTTATTATATCATACGCCGCATAAAAAATCTACAATTTTTTCAGCTTTTTTCCGCTTTTCAGAGCCGTTCTTCCGTGTGCAGCGCTCACGGCATTCTGCCGAGCGTTCCGAGCTGGTAGAACGCTACCGCAGACGCCGCCGCAACATTGAGCGAGTCCACGCCGTGGGACATCGGGATCTTCACCGTATAGTCACAATCGGCTATCGTAGCCGACGCAAGCCCGTCCCCCTCCGTTCCGAGGACAATTGCAAGCTTTCCTATCTTTTTCAGTCTTTCATCAGCAATGCTGTACGAATCATCCCTGAGCGCCATAGCCGCAGTCTTGAAGCCCATATCATGCAGAAGCTCCTGCCAATCGGAATCCGCCGGAAGATATGTCCACGGGACCTGGAAAACCGTCCCCATGCTGACGCGCACGGCTCTCCTGTACAGCGGGTCGCTTCCCTCCTGCGTCAGCAGCACCGCGTCTATCCCGAGCGCCGCGGCGGAGCGGAAGATCGCCCCGACATTCGTAGGGTTCATGACGTTTTCAAGAACCGCTATCCTCGCCGTGCCCGCGCATATATCTCTCACTGCGGCCGTCTTCGGTCTTTTCATCGCACAGAGCATACCGCGTGTGAGATGAAAGCCGGTAAGCTCTGTCAAAACCTCAAGCTCAGCGGCGTATACCGGAATCTCCGGACAGCGGTCGATCAACACTCTCCCTTTTCCCTCAACGTGCTTTTTCTCCATAAGGAAAGATACGGGAACACAGCCCGCGTCAAGCGCCCGCTCTATCACTACGGGACTTTCCGCGACAAACATCGCGTTTTCCGGATGCGCCCTGTTCACGAGCTGGTTCTCCGTCAGTCTTGCGTAAATATCCAGCTCCGGCGCGGAAAAATCGGTTATCTCGATCACTTTGCTCATATCTTCATCTCCATACTATATCCCGGCATCGTACATTTCGCTTTCAATGTCCCATATGTCCGCCATGTCGATCTCAATGCCGCCGGACAGAAGAAGCTTGCCTGTATATTCATCGACTCTGCGGATATTTGCGTCCAACGCGACATATTCCCCGCCGTTCTTTTTCTCATCCGCAGCAAAAAACGTGACGCGCACGTGCGGCATATTGTTTTCATTCCGCCTGAGCTCTGCAAGACGCCTGTTTATCTCGCTTTTCCGCTGCTCGTCCGGTATTCTTTTCTCTTGCGTCTGACGCGCACTTTCCCTGATGAGCGCATCATAGCCCGTAAGAGCCGAAAATGGCGAAAACTGCGCCGCTCTATCTCTTCTCGGCATAGGAGCATGTGTGCGCGAAACGGGATGAGGCAGGTCTATTATATCGTCATATCTGTCTGTCACGCCTTGTGTCCCCCTATATTGCCGTTGCGCTTTATCGCCGTCGCGCCTTCCTGAAAATTCATTCCCCTCAGAATGGCGTTTTTGCCGTAGCGCTTCTTGATCTCAAGCACAGCCTGCTGGCGGCGGCGCTCCTTTTCAAGCGCTTCCCTTTCCGCCTTCCCGCGCTCTCTTAAGCCGTCATAGTCCGTGAACATATCGAGCTGTTCATTCACGGCCGCTTCGCCTTCTGCGGCGGATTCGGCGCACACATGGTCGGCGGTGATGCTTATCCTTCGGACAAGAAGCTTTCTGTTTAATATACGCTCCGCAAGCTCATCCGCGGCATCGGTTATCAGCTTTGCGGAAGACGTCGGCATTTTCAGATTTATGCTTCCGTTGGCGTGCTTCGGCACTTTCCTGCCATACCTGTCGGTTTTTATCTCGCCGGTATATTCCTTCGCTATCTCCTCATCCGCAACGTTTTCCGCATCATAGCCTGCCGTGAGTATAAGCTGGTCGGTGGTCAGCCCCTTATCGAGCAGGTCGAGGGCAAGCATATCCGCCATTTCACGGATAACAAGTCTTGCTTTATCATATTTGTACGGCTCCTGAAGCACCTGTCCGGAGCATATGCTGTTGTTTTCCGGCCGGTAAGCCTTTATATCGCTTATGGTGCAGCTCTCCCAGCCCCACGCATGGTCTATAAGAAGCTGAGCGTTTATGCCGAAGAGCTTGTACAAAAGCTCCTCATTATGCCGCTCCCCCGGCTTTCCGAGTGAACAGCGGGCAATATCGCCCATGGTATATATACCGTTTTCGGCAAGCGTTCCCGCCGTCCCCGCGCCGACGCGCCAGAAATCCGTCAGCGGCACATGATCCCACAGCTTCCGGCGGTATGTTTTCTCGTCAAGACAGGCTATCCTGACCCCGTTTTCATCCGGTTCGATATGTTTCGCCTCAATATCCAGCGCTATTTTGCACAGATAGAGATTCGTCCCTATCCCGGCAGTCGCCGTAATGCCGGTAGAGTTGAACACATCTGAAATCACGCGCATCGCAAATTCCCGTGCGCTCAGCCCGGACGTTCTGAGATACCCCGTAATATCCATAAAAACTTCGTCTATCGAGTATACATGGATATCCTCTGCGGCCACATATTTCAGATAAATATTATATATTCTCCCGCTGTAGCGCATATAGTACGCCATACGCGGCGCCGCCGCTATATAGCCAAGCTTCAGAAGCGGGTTCTCCTCAAGCTCATCCGCGCTGCACGATTCTCCCGTAAAGCCCAGCGCCCCGCAGCTTCCGAGGCGCTGCGAGTTTACCGCCTTCACCCGCTCTTCAACCTCGAACAGCCTTGCCCTGCCGGGTATGCCATAGGCTTTCAGCGCGGGAGAAACGGCAAGACATATCGTTTTTTCCGTGCGGCTCCTATCGGCGACCACAAGATTTGTCCTGAGCGGATCAAGCCCTCTTTCCACACATTCGACCGAGGCGTAAAATGATTTGAGATCTATTGCGAGATACACTTTGTCCGTCATTTTCCGCCTCCTTCCGTTTTGCTGATTTTATCATAAATAAACAGGCAAGTCAAAAAAATGCCGCGTCCCGCATACCGCCGAAAAAGGCTTCCGTTTATCATAATTCGTTTTCCGGCGCTTCTTTTTGTCGGAAACAAATTATGTCTTTTTTATTAACATGCGCCTTTTATGTGCAGGAAACGCAAACTTTTCAATTGAATTGTCCGATTTTCTCCGTGAAACCGCGCAAAAACCGCATTGACAACGATATGACATTCTGATAGAATATCATACGGAAATATGGGTGGAATATGCCCAAAAACAGGAAAATTTGGAGGGTTATCTGTGAAAGATCTCAAACACCTGATTTATTTTGAGAATCTGCTTCAGCAAGCCAACAACGAACTTGTCCAAAAGGCAAAGGAAGACGGAAAGTTTGCGATAGGCTACACCTGCTACTTTATGCCAGAAGTGCTTCTCGACCTTCCCGGCTGCTTCTCGGTCAGACTGAGAGCGCCCGGATGCACCTCCCCGGACATTGCAACCTACTACCTCTCGGCCCGCACCTGCCACTATGCAAGGAGCCTTTTTGAGCGCGCCCTCGAAGGCGGCTTCAATTTCCTTGACGCTCAGATGGCAACCGAAACATGCACCGCTACCTGCCGTTTTCAGGAGCATCTTCAGCAGAAGGGTCTTTCCTCTGTTGACGACATGAAGATCATTCAGAACGATAACTTCTTCTGCGAGTTCACGGACGTGCCGTTCAAGAACAACGAAAACGGGTATGAGCACTACCGCGAGCAGCTTCAGTATCACGTGCTTGACAAGCTCCGCGAAAAGCTCGGCATTGATACGAGTGACGAAGCCCTCATGAAGACTATTGAGCAGCATAACGAGGTCTGCCGTCTCATAAACGAGATCGGTGACTACCGCAAGCTTGATAATCCTACCATTACCGGGTATGAGTTCCATGTTATCCAGCTTGTATCCCTCGTCTGCCCCAAGTACCTCATTCTCCCCTACCTGCGCGAAACCGCAGAGGAGCTGAAGACCCGTCAGGCGGACGAAAAATGGCCGTTCCGCTGCAAGGTCGTTCTTGCCGGTTCGGAGAACGACGACCCCGAGTTTACCAAGCTCATAGAGAGCTGCGGCGCGGAGGTCGTATGCGACAGATACTGCTACGGCGCCGTCGAGTCGCGTATCCCCATCGAAGTGGCAGAGGGTCAGTCTCCGCTGGACGCCATCGCCCGCCATTATCTCAAGACTTCCAACTGCCCGCGCTTCATGCCGCAGGATGAGATGCGCGCAAGAAAGCAGCGTCTTGCGGATCTTGCAAAGGAATATAACGCTGACGGCATCATCGTCGCCTCCAACAAGTTCTGTGAGTATTGGAGCTATGAGCGCGTCATTGACACGGTCATCATGAAGCGCGACTTCGGCATCCCCGTTTGCTCCATCGAGAAGGAGTACATAAACTCCGCTTCCGGCCAGCTTCGCACACGTTTCCAGGCCTTCGTGGAGAGCGTTGAGATCAAGCAGATTCAGGAGGGCAAGTAATTATGGCAAAAAAGAATATCAATGATATCAAGAAGCTTGCCAAGGATTTCTGGTACGGCAAGCCCCACACCGCCGAAGAAGGCGGCCGCCGTCTGGGTGAGCTCCAGATGGATAAGACAGGTCTGTATTATCATAGAGAGTGGCGCGGCGTCAAGGATACCATGTACTACTTCTATATGATCTGGCTTTACAACTACATCCACATGGTATACGACGTTGTAAGATACGGCGGTCTTGTCAATTTCGCAAAGGGCGTTTGGAGATACCGCTGGGTCGGTCAGACCTACCTTCCCGTTCTGCACTGGTTCGACCGCGGCATGGCCGGTCTCCGCGGCGATGCGCTGAAGGCTTCCGCATGGCACTACCGCGGCATGGTCAATTCCACCATCAAGCAGTTCCAGCGCATGTTCGTTGCCGACAAGAGACTTCACGGCGGCAAGGAAAACGATGCTTATAAGCACACCATCGCACACAATGAAACAGTCTGGGGCGGCGTCTTCTACCCCTGGCGCGACGCTGGCTTTGAGAGCGTTCCTTTGGAAATGATCCCCTACTTCGTCACCTGCCACGTCAATTCCCACACCGTTCTTAATTATATAGACGCGGTGCAGTCCATCGGCCTGCCCGGCGACCCCTGCCCCATGTGTCAGGCGGAGTCCGGTCTTTTTGTTCTGGACGATATGCCCGACTATTCTCCTCTGGTCATCACCTCAAACGAGGCATGCGATGCATCCGTCGCCACCTCCATCCTTCAGGACTGGTTCCTTGACAAGCCCCTCTTTGCCATGCCTCAGCCGATGCAGTTCGACGATCCGCTGGTCAAAAAGCACTGCATGAAGGAGATTGAAGAGTGCTGGAAGTTCGTTGAAGAGCAGACAGGCGTTCCGTTCAGCTGGGATTCCCTCAAAAAGTATCTTGAGCGTCAGAACGAGCTTCAGGAGTTTGAGTGGGAGAAATGGGACGTTGCGGCACACACCAATTACTACCCCATCAACGGCGTTGCACAGGCTCTGTACCGTATTTATCAGTCTCAGTACGGCGACAACGAGATCTGGCACTTCTGCGATAAGAAGGTGCGCAAGATCCTTGAGAGGTGCGTCTCCAAGAAGATCAATTCTTTCCCCCAGACCCGCCATAGAGTTATCGCGTGGTCCTGCGCGCCGCTGTACTTCTCCAACTGGTGCACATGGGCATACAACTGCTGGGGTCTCAATGTCATCATCAATATGGACTCTCTCATGTTCGATATGACGATCCGTACCGACAGTTATGAAAACGCCCTTGAAGATATGGCCACCTATCATATGTGGGCGCCTATGCGCCGCATGGCGGTCGGCGGTATGCACCACATCTTCGAGCTGTGGGAAAATATGGAAAAGTTCAACTGCGACATGGTTGCTATGTACGATCAGCTTCAGTGCAAGGGTATGCAGGGTGTTCACGGTCTGTTCGAGGACGAATTTCGCAAGAGAAACGTCAACGCTTTCTGGATTCCCCACGCTCTGCCCGACAGCCGCACCGTCTCCCGTATGGAGATACGCCGCATGATAAACGACTACATGACCACCGTTATGCATGAGGAGCCTCTGGATCCGTCGCTGCTTGACTTTGATGACTCCATGACATGGTAATTAGGAGGAAGAATTAATGAAAAAATGTAAATGCAAGTGCGGCTGCAAAGTCAAAAAGTTCTTTTTGAAGCTTTTGGGTATTTTCGCCGTCACAAATATTGCTCTCTTTGTTGTTTTCTTCTTTGACCTCGACGGCAAACTTCTGTTCAACGTAGTTGAGCCGTTCCTCAAGAAGCACTACGACAATATGGAGCGCAAGGACGCCCTTAAAGCTCCCTACGACATGGATAAATTCCCCAAGTACTGATAAACTTATGTTTTCCCACAGCTTGGCGCTGTGGGAAAACAATTGAAATTTTTACTTTTTTTGCGCAACACATGATCAAAATAGAACATACCGTTTTGCGGTATGTTCCGAATAACATATAAGAAAGAATACGGAAATTCCGTATGGAGGGTATACAAATGAAGTATTTCGGCGGCTGCGATGTAGGTTCCACCTATAC
>OIZL01001255.1_pt1 | contig 14521 bp, 17 predicted proteins | sample 1588541 | NCBI WGS metagenome assembly OIZL01 (sample SAMN03283285) | human gut metagenome | biome: human-associated habitat; material: feces | host: Homo sapiens | place: Peru | collected 2012 | reverse complement strand
CTTAGAACCTTCTCCTGTACCAACTGAAAAGCCCTCTGTTATATATCCATAAACTTCCGCTTCTGACAACAGCCATACATTACTGCTTACTTCACTCAATGAATTTGCATCATTATAACTTGTATAACATTTCTTCTTAACAGGTGCTACAACAGCCTTTAAATCTTCTGGCAATTTATCGTAAATATTGCTTTCAACGTATGATGCCATATTAGAAGCAGGATAACCGCCACTGTTTGTATTTGAACTATTCATAGGTGCTTCTGCATTCAGACAGTCTTTCATAACTAACGTTATAGATGCTGTTGTTCCATCTTCAAAAGTATCGTGATAGAAGTCTGCTATCTGCAACTTAATTGTTTCTCCTGTGGTTAATGTAACATCTTTAGTGTCCCCTATATTCCATTTAGCACTTAAATCAATCTTTCCATTTTCAGCCATGCCTACATATTGGGCTATTTCAGCCCATGTACATTCTGAAAAAGGTTTAATAGTTGTGTCTGCCGCATATGCGCTTCCAAAACAGCCAAAACACATTGACACTGCCATAACCAGTGTTAAGGCTATACTCATTACTTTTTTCACATAAAACACTCCTTTCACTGTTTTTCCTTATTGTAACATCTCGGAAAGTCCGCAGAATCTCAAGGAGTTTCCCCGGAAATAGGCAATAAAAAAGTGCCTTCCAGCAAAGGAAAGCACTCAGTTTTACGCATCTTTCAATTTTATACCGAATTCAGCAGCCTTTTCTTCAATTTCAGCCATCGTTTTCACGCCTATATTTCTCATTTTTTCAAGGTCTGCTTTCGTTACCGTTGCCAGATCCTTTAAATCAAAGACATTATGCTTATGGAGTACATTAATTGCTCTTGTTGATAAGTCAATGCTTTCAAGAAAGCTCCTGCGAGGGTCATCATAAAACTCTAAAGTATCTGTTCTGGCCTTTTTAAGAACTTCGTTATATAGCTTAACCACGTTACTGCCGTGGATTTTAAGAGCCTTTGCAATTTCCTTAGTAGTATACATTCTGTTATCACTTAGCCCGAACATCATTTCAATAAGGAGTTTTTCTTTCTCGGAAAACAGCTCCGGTTTTCTTTCAAGTGTAACCGTTATTAACTGTCTGTCACTGATAAACATAAGCACCCTCACTTTCTTTCCATACTACAAACACTTTTTTTCGATTGTATCATATTTTCACAGTCGAAAAATCAGTTTTTTTGTCGCATTTTGTCTGTTTTTTCGTCATTTTAATTGATACGAACTGGGAGTATGAGGTACAGGAAAGAGTTTCCCTCACTCGGTAATATAACACAAGGTTTGATGCTTGCTTCCATTTTGAGCAATATTTCAGCATCATCAATTACCTTTAGTGTATCCTGTATGTACTTGACATTGAAGCCTATCTCTATCGGCTCACCTTTCTTACAGGATATTGGCACAACTTCTCTTATGCTACCTATCTCGGCTCTTGAAGTGATAGTTATGTTTTCGTCATCAATGGCAAACTTGACAAGGTTGTTCCTGCCGTCAAGTGCAAGCAGTGAAGCTCTGTCTATACTGTCACGCATAGCATCTCTGTCTGTGAGTAGTTCAATAGACATATCTTTAGGAATTATGCTTTCATAATCAATGAAAACTCCTTCGAGAAGCCTTGCTATGACTGTTGTTTCACCAATACTGAACATTGTAAATGAATCATCCATAATGATACGCATATTGCCTGCATCTTCTTCATCAGAAATGATTTTACTAATATCCTGCATTACTCTAGCAGGAGTAATAAACTTTGCATTGCAGCTTACATCTGCCGGCCTGTTGACAAGTGCAAGTCTATAGCCGTCAACTGCAACCATACGGATATTTCCCTCGGAAACCTCTGTTAAAATTCCGGTTAAAGTCCCTTTAGTCATATCATTACTTGCTGCAAATACTGTACTTTTAACCATTTCCTTAAACATTTCACTGTCTAAAATGATTTTTTCATTTTCTTCAACATTTCTTATGTCCGGAAAATCGTGATTAAGGCATACAACCTCAAATTTTGAGTAACCGGATATAATTTTCACCTTGTTATCTTCCAGTTCAAGGGTTAAATCGCCTGCCGGCATTTTTCTTACGATTTCACAAAACAGCCTTGCCGGGACAAGAAACTTTCCAACCCCGTCTGTAAACTCTGTTTCAATTTCTTTCTGTATAGTAATGTCAAGGTCAGAAGCAGTGAGTAATAATGTTCCGTCTTCTGTTGCATTAACTAAGATACCTTCAAGTGAAGGTAAGGTTGTTCTTACAGGCACAGCCTTTGATACTGTTGATAATGCCTTTGATAATCTCTGCTGATTAACTACTATGTTCATAAATACCTCCAAAATGCAGCTTTAAAAAACTGCTATCTTAATCATTCTTTGTGCTGAATTTACAGGTTCAAGCGATATGTACCGTTTTCAGCTCCTTTTTCTATACATTTAGCCATTTCTTTTATAACCCTCGTCATAAAAATAGCCTGAGTTTCGTCTTTATCTGCAATATCGCCTATTGTGAAAGGAATCTCTGCAATCTTATTGACGTCATTAATAAATTTGACTGCCATCTGAGTCTTCTCGGATCCGGAAAACCTCTCAACCTTATGCCTTATCTGAAAGCGCCTTAAAAGTGCATCATCTATGATTTCATACCTGTTGGTAGCCGCTATGACAAGGACCTTGTTGCTTACCCTGTCAAGTTCCTGCATCAGACTGATAACCACCCTGTTTATTTCGCCTACTTCATTGGCAACTGACCCTCTTCTAATAGCGATTGCATCAACTTCATCAAGCATAAGCAAGCACTCTTTGTCACGCACAAAATCAAATACTCTACCGAGATTTTTCTGTGTTCCGCCGAGCAGAGAGTCCACAAGATTTGAAAGATTTATATAGAAATACGGTCTGTTCAGTTTTTTTGCAATGTACTTTCCGAGAGTAGTCTTGCCTGTACCGCTCTCCCCATATAATAAAACATTGTTACTATACTGAATTTCCAACATTTCCATATGTTTTTTTACTTTTTCTGCTCTTAGTATTTCTTCTACTACAGTTTTTTCTCTGTCTGATACGAAATATCTGTTCTCATTAAATTTTTCAATATCTTCGGCAATAAGAATGCTTTCCAGATTGAACGGTATTTCCAGAGCTTCTTTTTTTTCAAACTGCTGCAGGATTTGTTCTTTCCACCGCTGCTCACTGGCGTTTGTTATTGCCTCCACCTTACTTTTGCAGAGTGAAGTAATTGCAGCGAAATTATTATTAACTGCAAAGTTCACTATCTGCTTTTCAAAACTATTCATATGTACTCCTTTAAGCCATTTTTGTTATCACCTTGTATCGTGATTTAGTATGGTGAACTATGTATTTCATCAGTTCTTCATAAGTCATATGCTTAGTAAACTGATGATGATATTCATGTGAGAACTTCAATGTTTTGCACGACTTGTTACAGGCGTTTCGGTGCATAAGCTTAATAATATCGGTGCCGTTTAATGCAAAGTAGAATTCCTCACAGGCCGTTTTTAAAAACACAATTCCAAATCTAATGTCACACGATACTCCGTACTTTACAGCAAGCCTTTTAATTTCACTTTCAGCCTGCTCTATATCTATCTGCTGACACCCCTTTTTCTTCATAGTTTTGTTCCCCCCTTATTTTTTATCTTCTTCGTCTGCCAGTATTATCCCGATAATCAGCAAAGCTAAAAGAATACTTCCAACAGTTATACCTAACGACATATCAAGCTCCTTTCCCGAAATACTTTTTTTCAATGTAATCCTGTATCTTATCGAGTGCTAGTTTGCGTGTTCTGTAAACTGAACCCCGGCTTGTGTAATTCTCTCTGCTGAACACTTCCAGCTTATAAGAAGTCGGTCTTTTCGGAAAGAACAGTTCTATAACCTGTCTTTCATAATTATTAAGCAGTGCCATAATCTCATTCTTTATTTCTATGCAAGTGCATATATTAATCCTTGCGACATCTACTTCTGTCAGTTTTATAACTGTTGCTCCTGTTGAGTCACTTTTCCCGCCTGTTGAAATACCGTCTGATGAAAATGCTTTCAGTTCCATAAGGTCTTCTCTTTTTCTGTCTAATCCTTTAAGCTTTCTTCCCCAGTTTTTAGAGTCAATCAGGAATTTCTCAATATCGAATGAATAAAAACGCTTTAAGGTCTCTATTGAGTAATTTTCCTCTAAGAACTCTCTAAGCCCGTTCACCGCAATGAGCTTCACGTCACATATGGTTCTCTCGGCTTTCTTGCTCTGAATAGCCTGCTCTTTAATTTTTTCCGGTTTTTTCTTCGGATAGAAAGCTTTTATAACATTTTCCTGCTCTGCACTAAGCGAGTTTAGAGCATTTAATAGTATCTTCTGATACTGTTGTGCTTCTGCTATTCCATAACCCGATGAATTACCCCGCATATTCCCCCATTTAAGCGATTCGCTCAGGAATTTGTCAACGTTGATATGGTAATATCTATACATTTGTTAAACCCCTATTATCTGATTCTATCTCCCTTATACACTTTCATTCCCTCTTCCACTTTTGCACCGCGGATTACAGGCTGTGTTTTAAAGTTTATATATCGATCCACTAAGAAGTGGTTAGCTTTAACTGTAATACACCAGTTATTCCCCTTCTTTTTTACAACCTCTGCCACTATTCCAGTGTGTCTTACATACATTAATCAATACCTCTTTCTCTAATCCTTTTTCTTTTATTCTATAAGGTCTGTTCCCCTTACATTTCCCTATAGATGACCGTCATCTCTTAATCATTTTTCAGGCAGTCTGCTAAACCTTCCATAATGTAAAGTGCTGTCGGTTCTGCTATTCCGTTACCCCACATTTTATAGCTTGCACTTTCGCTGTAAGGTGCTTTCAGCCACTTTCTAATCTGAGCTTCTGTCTTTGGTTTTTTCCCCATTGTTTTGCTGTATGTATCAAAGACTTCTATCCAGAATTCAATTTCTTCATCGGTAGGGTCTTCAACTGCAATATGCTTTTCCCATTCATCAGAAAATCCCTGCAGCCTGCAGCACTCCAACGGAGTAAGTTTTCTTACGACATACTCCTTATCTGTAAGGAGTGTTTCACTGCCCCCTGAAAGCATTCCCCCTGACGCCTTTAATGTGCCTGCCTTATTGTCTTCAATAAATGCTCCAAAACTGCCCTCTCTAAAAGCGCTGTATTCCTTTTCTTTTACGATATACGGCTGATTATTTCCGCTTGTTCCTGCCGCGGCAGTAAGAGTTGGCGCTTTATCCTTGCATATTTCAGCATTTGCCTGTTGTGAAGCCATACATAACAGGCTTTCAGGCTCTTTCTCATATGCGACTGCATGCCTGTCAACTGTAGTAAGGGTGAAACTGTTCTTATCAGTCCAGCCTTTACCGTTCAGTCTTGCATTTTTCCGGGATACAAGGTTGCCGTGTATGCAAATTACCGCTGAAGCATCATATCTCTCTGCTAAAAGTGTCGGTGCAACCTCTTTTCCGTAGGCAATATCGAATTTCGGACCGGCGCCTGCCGAGAAAGCAGCCACCTCCTTATTCATAACAAGCGGTACATTGTTTCCGCCTGTTCCCATTCTTCCGGTAAGTGTCTGACACATATCTGATATGTCAACCCTGCTGTCATTAGGGTGATTTTCAATGAAAACAGCTTCGTCTTCTACAGTTCCGATATAAACGCCTTCCTGACCGCCTTTTTCTATCTGTTTTTCGAGTGCAATTTTGAGCATTTCCGGGAGAGCCTTATTCCTTCTCTCTGCTCTGCTCAATATGCCTTTGCAGGCCGTCACGCTCAAACAGTATCTTTTCGGCACGACTTCCTCCAAAATCTGCGACAAGGAAGACTCTACGTCTTCTCTGGGGGACTCCCCAATATTGTGCATCGAGTGTTCTCCAAGCGATGGAGTACCTATCTCCCAGAATGCTTCCGGCAGTAGACCAAGATTTACCCGGTCTAGGCACATGAACTTTTCTACCGGCTGCGATTGATTCAATTTCTTCGAGGACTTTTCTGAAGTCTTCTCCGTTGTTGGAGCTGTATGCTCCGACAACATTCTCCCAAAGAATGTAAGTTGGGTATTTTCCATTTGTAGCCTCCCTCATTTCCTTAATAATTCTCATTGCTTCAAAGAACAGCCCTGACCTTGTAGCTTCGTCATCTCCTATATGAGAATGCTTCATTCCTTTCTGCAATCCTGCAACGGACAAATCCTGACAGTTCTTAACTACTATGCCGTTGGCGATGTAACTGTGGTCCTCGGAAACGGTAATGTTATATACTTCCCTTTCTCCGAAATCTTCAATAATTTCGACCGGATACCACATATAATCTCCGTCTACTTCCGCATTTTCTGCGATATAATCCACCAATTCATAGCCTTTCTCGGTTTCCCTGACTGCGTAAGGCTTTCTGCAAACCTTTAGCATACATTCAGCAAGCCCATATATCTTTTCAAGGTCATCAGATACAACGTGATATACCGGCACATTGTTTTCCATAGCCACATACCCGGTAAACTGTCTAAAAGCGCTTAATAATGTCATCAGCAACTCCACAGGCAGTTTCAGAACGAACCCTGTAAAGCTCTTTTCTGACTGTTTGCATATATACAGAAGTCTGCTGTTTCTGACCCTGTATTCATTCTCGGAAACCTCAACAATATCTTTAAGCTCGTCAAGGCTTTCAGGCTCCGGATCGCCTTCTACTTTAGGAAATACTACTGAATTTCCTTCAATTCGCCCTGCCGCTAGGTATCTACCCAGCAGAAAACACTCATAATCCGAGAGATTATAGACATTCTCGTTTTCTTTGTTAATTAAGACACCTATATAATCATTTTCAGTCATATCATCAAGCCTTTTCCATTCCGGTTTGCTGAATTTCTTTTCGTCTTTCCGGGAATATATAGTTTTTTCTATCTTCCTCGTATAAAACTTATGGTTAGGCGTTGCTATTATCTCCGGGAACGGAGCTGCCTTTACTCTTACGGTCTTATGTACTCCTGTCATTGCTGTATCGGTCACTTTCCTGTATCTGTTCCTATGAGTGAGTACATAATCACCGACTTTAATCTGTTCGATTGGAGTAAGCACCCCGCCTGTTTTCCTGATTTTCGTTCCTGCTGCAAAACAGGGACTTCCAAAGGTTATAATATCTACAGGTTCTATCTCATTTCCTTTGATTTTGCTCACATCTCCCAGATGCTTCATATCAGGGAAATTTGCTGTTGTAACCTTTATCGGATACGGCTCTATCTCTGACGCCCATACAGGCTCAATCCCACATTCTCTTGCTACTAGCGGAAAGCCGCCGCTTCCGTCAAACAAACTCCCCATTTTCATCTTTTTTTCAGTCATTTTATACCCCTTTACTGACTTCTTTTTCTGTAGTTTAACATCGCTGTAAAAGGCATATTTTTAACCAGATGATTATCATCTCAACTATTTGGAATTTCAATGCTTGTGCCGGCTTTTCCCAAAGGGAAAACCTACTGATGTTTTGGTGGGCGAACTACGAAATGATTTGAGCATAGAAAAAGCCCCTGCACCATAACGGCACAAGGACCTTTTCATCTATATGAATTCCAATCGGAGGACACGTTTATGACTAAAGAGCAGCCTGCCCGAAGAAGTTCAACTGTGATTCTTCGTCAGTAACCCGCTGTTTAGCCAGATTGAAGTATTTTTCCGTCTTTTCAATGCCTATGTACTTCCTGTCAAGGCGAATAGCTGCTATAGCGGTAGTACCGCTTCCGAGAAACGGATCTAACACAACATCACCCTGCATAGAGCTTACAGAGATAAGATACTGTATAAGCTCAATAGGCTTTTGTGTAGGGTGTAAATTGGAACTACCGCAGGGGAAGCGCCATACAGGACATTTGCAGTGTTCCCGGAAAGTAGCTCCCGATTTCTTGGCGAAAACGCAGCATTCAATCCCTGAAAGCCATAAATGCTCGCCGTTCATTGGCGAAGGATTGCTTTTCTCCCATATTCCCAGCCTTGTAGACATACCTTTTGCGATAAATCGCTTTTTCAGGTATGATACCTGTTCCTGACCGCAGAATATATATATACTCCCTTTTGCAATCCTGCTGAGTTCATCAGCAAGCAGTTCAATGTCAAACTCACAAATATCCGCTTCTTCCTTATCCAGTTTACGCAATCCGTTTGATTCCCGGTTTACTTCACCATAAGGAATATCAGTCATAATCAGGTCAATACTTTCATCGGGTATCTCTTTGAGATAATCAAAGGCATCACCCTGATACAGTTTATTCATTTCAAGCATAATTGCTCCCCTTCTTCTTTCAGGAAAGAAACCTGTCTTTTTCTTTCGGCAGTTTCGATCCTGTGTTCTCTAATCCTTTTCTCTGCTGTTTCAAAATGTTTATCTAATATTTCTATCCCTATAAACTCCCTGCCTGTGTTCATACAGGCTATACCTGTTGTGCCTGACCCCATACAGTTATCAAGCACTGTATCCCCTTTATTGGTGTATGTTCTTATCAGGTATTCAATAAGCTCTACAGGCTTTTGTGTGGGGTGTAATGCGCTGTTCTGGGTGTCTTTAGAGAACTCTATAATGCTGATAGGGTATCTCTCGGAAGACGCATAGTAATTATCGCTATCTGTTCTGCCAAATACCTCAGTCTGCAGCTCTTTTCTCCGAAAACTGACCTTTTTTTCGTGATTTTTCGACTTTTGCGGTACATAAAAGGTCGGTCCTTCCGAGAAAACACTTATCAGTTCGTGTATTTTCATTGGCTGCTTCTTGGCATTAAGGAAATTCGCTGCTTTTTTCTTGTCCCACACCCAGTCATATTTGTACCAGTCGAGGTTACTAAGCCTAAGCCGGCTTGAAAAAGGCTCACTGCCGAAAAGCACTATTGCTCTGCCCGGCTTTATTATCCGTCTGTACTGCTCCCATAACAAGTCAAACGGTATAACCTCATCCCAACTGCATTGAGTTGTACCATAAGGCAAATCGCATACAACAAGGTCTATTGAGTTATCAGGAAGTTCACTCATTATTTCAAGGCAATCGCCTTTAAGTAGCCTCATTCGTTAGATATGCTCCTTTATCTTAAACTGATTACTTTCTGCTTCTCATTCATTAAATCTTTTTCAACAATATCCATGTCAATCTCTAGTGCCTTACCTTTTAAGACTTCTGTTTCCTTTACACCTTTTCTCATGCGGATAAACAGCGTAGCATCATTGAAAAGAGTTACAAAATCATCTCCATTCTCAAGAATCCTGTCCCCGAACTCTTTCTCAAATTCTGCAAATGCCGCCTCTTCTGAAGTTTTTACGTCATAAGGGCAATCAATCCTGTAAGGTTTACTTAAAATTAAGCTGGCATTCGTTCCACCTACAGTATTTCTGTAGATTACGACACCATCATTAAAGACTGTCACAATACTCTCTCCAACACCCACTTTTTCATCGCCATTTTTTCTTATGTATTCTTCAACCATCGCGTCTACAGCTTCTTCTGAAAAATGCGGTGTGAAAATTTTAATCATGTTTTTTCACCTGCCTTATAGCCATCTCAATATCGGCTCTCCTTTGTAACCCTTCTCCCAGATAAACCACGCAAAGCACATTAGAGAGGACCACTTCTTGCCGTTTTCATCAGTTTCTTCACCGTTATTGAGTATGCTTACTCTGTTAGAGAAAACATATATGTATTTCAGCGGAGAATTCTGTAAAAACGCTTTCCGTTCCTGCGATTCAAGGAACTGTATTTTCAGGAACATCATCACCTTGTCATTGGCTATTTCAAGGGCTGTATTCACGAATTCTATTGCTTTTGAAAACGGCGGATTTGTAATCACGTTGTCAAAACGCTTACCGTAAAGGAAATTACCGTTACCGAACAAATCCTGCTGATAACCTAATGCCAGAAAGTCAATTCCCGGCACAATACCTACCCCAAACCTGTCCTCTCGTTCCACAAGGTCAGTTGCAACAACCTCACTTTCCGGGAAACGCTCTTTCAGCACCTTCGCTATATGACCCTGCCCTGCAGCAGGTTCTAGGATTGACCCCTTAACAGATACAGCGTTAAGCAGCGCTTCCGTAGCCCAGAAAGGAGTTGCATAGAAATCGTGGTCTACACGTTCTCTACTGCCCTTTCCGCCTATTATTGTTTTGCCATCCATAGCTAGAAGCCCTCGTCTTCAATCTGCTCGAAACCGTCAGGTATATCATCGGCACTTTCGTCAGATTTTCCCTTTGGAGATAGGAATTCTACTCTGTTTGCAACAATGTCCGTTGTGTATATAGTGACATTATCCTCGTTCTTGTAGTTTCCGGTCTGTATTCTACCTTCCACTCCTGCAAGCTTGCCTTTCGACAGATACTTCTCGCAGTTTTCAGCCTGTTTACCGAAAACGACTATTCTCGGAAAGTCAGCCTGTTCTTCCTTGTCTTTACCCACAGGTCTGTTAATTGCAAGCGTGAACCTTGCTACTTTCTTGTTGTCCTTAGTGAATTTTATTTCCGGGTCCTTAACTAATCTCCCGATTAACACTACTGAATTCATCTCTTAATCCTTTCCCGGACAGACAGCTTTATTTTTCGTGAAAAACTGCTGTTTTTCAGTGCTTCCGCCCCTTTTTTCTTTAATTTTAGCTTTATCTTCTATCCCTTTTCCGAGGTGAGATGTTCCTCATCTCACTTACTGCTTTAGCTTGCAAAATCTACGTCATAGAAAGTGAATTTATTGGCTACAAACTTGGAACTTACGCTTCCTGTGGCGCCGTTTCTCTGCTTCTCGACTTTCAGCAGAACAGGTCTTATTTCTTCGGACCAGTCTTCCGGGTTCTCCATCATTGCTGCCGGAATTCTATGTATCATCAGGATATTGTCTGAGTCTTCTTCAATGCTTCCTGACTCTTTCAGATGTGACACATTCGGTTCAACTTCCTGTGCGCCTCTATTTAGCTGTGCAGCAAGTAAGACTGCTATATTCTCTGTCATAGAAAGCCTTTTGAGTGTTCTTGTCATATACGAAAAACGCTCCCTCTTGTCTTTCCACTTCATCGGAGCGTCAAGCTGCTCCAGTTGGTCTATAATTACTGCATAAGGCCTGTATTTCTTTATGAGCTGCCGTATGATTTCGATGTTGTTCTCACCGGGAAACATAATAAAATTGCCCTCTGTAAGCCATGATGATTCGTCAATGGCTATGTTAAGTTTCTCCCACTGCTTAACACTCAGTTCGCCTTTTCTTAATACAGACTGCGGAATATCAACCTTGCTTTGAAGTATTCGCTCTGTTGTCTGTGTTCCGTTCATTTCCAGTGGGAAGAACAGAACCTTTTTTCCCTGCTTGGCAATATTCATTCCGATTTGCAAACACAAAGCGCTTTTACCTCCGCTTGGTCTTGCGGCAATCGTTGTTAATTCCTGTGTTCTTATTCCGCACAGAAGATTATCAATGCTTGCAAGCCCTGTATTTACGACTTTTTCACGTTTTCTCCTGTCAAGCTCCTGAATATAAGCCATAAAGGGATTGCTTTCAGGCTCCGGCAGTTCTACAACCTCGCCTGCCATGTATTTCTGCAAGGTTTCCACTACCTCGGAAAGCGGTGTTTTATCCTGTACGCCTGCAAGGTATTTTCTCGCTTTCTGCTCAATCATATGCCGTACAGACTGCTGATAAAGCATAGGCGCGAAGTCTTTCAGCATCTCGGCAAGGTCCTTTTCTTTTACCCCGCATTCCCTGCTGACAGCATATATATCAGCGCCTACCTTGCGGATGGCTTCTGCAATCTTCCTGTTCTCCCCTGTGAAATCGTCAGATTTAAGCCTGTCCATGTCGTCAAGGAACATTCCTCTAAGCCAGCCGGCTAATATTATTCTTTCGTCATACATTTGTGTTTTCTCCCCAATACCTGTTTTGTTGCTGTGTTCTCGGAAACACAGATACCCCTATTTGCCACCCGACTTAATTTCTAAGCGATTTTTAGGTTACGTGTGGTGTCATTGTTCGTTTTGCGACCCAAAATCGCTCTAATCGTCATTTTTTGTGTCATTCGGGCTGAAATTGTATTTCTTTGGTTCAGGTAGCGGTTCCTGTTTTGCTTTCAGTGGGTAAACACTCTGCCAGTTGTTATCTGTACTCTGGTTCAGAATTGCAATCTGCATTTTCAGCTTACGGTCTTTATCGTGTATATGCTTCGTCAGCCTCTCTATTTCATTCAGGTTTCTTGTTACCGATGTCTTTCCCGGTATAGGCTTGTGAATAATCTCTCTCATAGCAGCCCATTCCATGAATGCCTCTTGGAACTCTATAGGATACTCTGCTATCCACTCAAGCAGCTCCGACTTTTTAGGTTTTGTTGACTTCGCCTTTGCCGGACTTTTTTTTATAGATTTTTTTTTATTATTATTTATTTCTTCAGGATTCTCTAATTCATCATGACTATCTCTATTCTCTAGACTCTTATCTCTAGACTCTAGACTCTTATCTCTATTCTCTAGGGGACATTCGTCCGACAAATGTCCGGACATTTGTCCTAACAGTTCTTTTTCACTGTCAATCTTAGCTCTGTAAGCCCTTTTTCTATCGGCTTCTGTTGTTGATTTCCCGATAAAACTTTGTATGTCAAGCATATAAATCGCACCATTATCAAGCACTTCTATCAGGTCTAAATTCAAGAACATTTCAAGAGCTTTTTCCACAGTTCCAACCTGATGTCCTGTTATTGCAGAAAGCACTGCTGAATTGTACGGAATTCGTTCGTTGTACATCAGTTTTCCTTCAAATTTCAAGCTTTTAAGATACAGCTTCAACAGGATATTAGAATACAAATAACCATCAGGCATTGCCTCTAAAACCTTAACGGATTCGCTTTCAAAGAAGTCATCTTTGAGCCTTAAATAATAATATTTTTTATTGTCTGCCATTTACCCAAACTCCTTTCTTCCTCTTGCTATTAACAATCACCTTTACATCCCCACAGTTCCATAGTTTCAAGTAGTCTTACATAAATCTCGCCATCATCTAAAATGTCAATTAAATTGGTTTCTTCAAAAAGTTTCATTGCGGAGATGACAATATCTATTTTTGTATTTGTAATTTCAGCTAGTTTTTTATTATCGTAAGGTACAAGTTTGTCACCTATTTTCCTAATCAAAACTCCTTCAGGGTTATCCAATGATTTAAGGCATAGTTTTAAATAAAAAAGCACATATTCTGTTCCGTTTTCCTGCTCTAAAATCCAGTCAATTACTTCATCTCTAAAAAAATCCTGTTTTAGTCCCAGTTCGTAATGTTTATCATCTTTCATAACTCTCTAACTCCTTCTTTCTCTGCTTGTATTCTTCAACAGACATAACGGGTATATCTTGGTCTATGCACTCCCCGAAAACGCCATCTGTGACATCCCATAATTCCTTGCTTGTCATTATCGAAATACCTTTGAACATAAGAAATCTATGCTCAAATTCGTTACCCTCAATCTCTTTCAGGTAATAGTGATGGTTTTTCTTCCACGCAGTCTGAAATGCCTTTACAGATACTCCGCTGTCCTTTGCAAGTGATAAAGTAATCGGAATTTCTACTCCGTTTACAACCTCGCTTTTGGGTATTCCATACTCTGTGAGAATATAGTGTTTCATCATGTCAAAACTGTACTTTCTTGCTCTTGCAAGAACCCGGATTAATGAGTAAAAAAGATCCTGCTGTTTCCTGCTTATTTCCCCGGAAATCCGGGTGAAATTCACGCCATATTTCACGTTATTTTTTAGGTTTACCATAAAAAAATTATAGTCCTCATCAGACACAGAAAAAGCAATCACATTTTCCCCTTTGGAAGTGACCTTTCCCCTTATTTTCAATGGTTTGAGATACATTACTCAACACCTCTCTTTTCTTTTTCTTCTCTCATTTCAGCAAGGTACGGACTTATGTATTCAAGCGCCGGAATAATCATATTTTTGACCGTAAAATCATCGTATTTTATCGGTATAATTTCGAGCCTTTCCGAGTCAATAGGAAGCGGTGTTTTATACAATCTGACAGCCTCATAATCGAGTGTGTCAAGGTAGTAAACTTTGATAACCGCAGTAGCTTCCTGACCGAAATATTCACGCCATGCAAACATCTGTGTCTGTACCTGTAGGTAATACCTTTTCCAGAGCGGACTTCGCCTGTCGAAATGGACTTCGCCTGCGAATTTCTTCGTTTTTGCTTCGATGATTTTCGAGGGAGTATTGCCGTCAAGATTAACCCTTAGACTGTATTTAGGGATAGAAATAGACTTGTCATACTCTATGCTCTCAACCTCGCTGTAATCGACAATCTGGCGCTCGTACAGGTCCCCTGCTTTCATATAAAGGCTTTTGATATTCGGGTTATCTATAAGCCCTGTTTTTACTGCTATGAAATTGCTGTGTGTATTTGCCTTATCAGAGTTATAGAGGGCAATCAGTTCCTCTATGTCTGATGCCCCCACCCATAAACTTCT
>OIZL01001253.1_pt1 | contig 14535 bp, 16 predicted proteins | sample 1588541 | NCBI WGS metagenome assembly OIZL01 (sample SAMN03283285) | human gut metagenome | biome: human-associated habitat; material: feces | host: Homo sapiens | place: Peru | collected 2012 | reverse complement strand
ACCTCAAGCTCAATCCATTCGCAACGTTTTTTCCATTTTTAATATTTTAATTTTTCAGAAAGCGATTTACTCACACAAATTCCAATTTATCTAAATCAAATCAATTCAAAAAAAGGAGAATTAAATTGAACAATTTAAAAGAAGCACAAGAAGAAGCAAATAAATGTTTAAATTGCAAGGTACCAATGTGCCAAAAGGGATGCCCTATAAGCACAAATATTCCGCAGTTTATAGAACAAATAAAAAATGGCAATCTAGAAGAAGCATATAAAATACTGCAAGAAAACAATATTATGAGTGACATATGTTCTAATGTTTGCCCATATGAAGAGTGTTGCGTAGGAAATTGCGTAAAAGGAATAAAAGGAGATCCTATACAAGTAAATAAATTAGAAAAGTATGTAAATAATTGGGCTAGAGACAATAATGTAGTATATGTGAATGAAAGAAAAGTAGATAATAATATAAAAATAGCAGTAATAGGCTCAGGACCAGCAGGAATAGAGTGTAGTGTAGAGCTTGCAAAGAATGGATATGATGTAACGATATTTGAAAAAGAAGCAGAAATAGGTGGACTTTTAACATATGGAATTCCTGGATTTAGATTACCACGAGATATTACTCAAAATTTAACTAGAAGAATAAAAAATTTGGGAATACAAATATATACAAATACAGAATTAGGAAAAAACATAACTATAAGTGAATTAAAGCAAAAAGGATTTAAAGCAATATTTTTAGCAATAGGAGCAGAAGTGGCTAGCCAATATTCTTTAACAGATAGAGAATGCGATCATATTTATAAATCTGATTACATATTAAAAGAATATAATGCAAAAAGAATAGTAAAGGACTTAGGAAATGTACTAATAATAGGTGGAGGAAATGTTGCAACAGATTCTGCAAGAGCAGCAATAAGGATGGGAGCAAAAAGCAGTACAATTGTATATAGAAGAAATAGGGAAAAAATGCCAGCAAGAGAAATAGAATTGCAAGAAGCCATTCAAGATGGAGTAAAAATAATGTACAATACAAAAATAGTGAGCGCAAATGTGGAAAACGGAAAAATAAATGAAATAAGCTGCGTAAAGACAAGATTAGAAGACAACGAAATAGTTGATATAGAAAATAGCGACTTTGTTTTAAATGCAGATTCAATAATATTTGCAATAGGCTTAAAACCAAATAAAGCTTTATTAGAAAAAGAAAATATAGAATTAAATGAAAATGGGCTAATAAAAATAGATGAAAATTTAATGACAAATATAGAAGGCGTCTTTGCAGGTGGTGATGTGTGCCAAAGCAAAGCAACTGTATGTATGGCAATCAAAGCAGGGAAAAATGCAGCAAAAAATATAATAAACCAATTGCATTAAAAAAATTAATCTGATATACTAAAGGCAATGTTAGAAATATTAACGGAGGTAAAAATAATGGAAGAAAAGAAATCATTAAATATTAGTTTAGGAACAGTTATTTGTATGTTGATTATTTTATTATTAATATTTGCATTAATAATAATCTATTATTTTGGATTTGTAGCTGACAAAAATAAAATTGAACAATCTAATAATAATTTAAGTTTAGATATGAATATAAATGACCCCGATGAAAATGGCTTTGCCCACAATAATGAGAATAACAATAACAATGCTTTTACAAATAATATAATAGAATTCAAACCAGCAGAGTATGTTATACAATTTAATGCTGATTTGCTAGGGGAAGAATTTGAATCGGCAGGTAATGAAATAAAAGGAGAAAGTTATACAATTTCTTTTTTGAATAACAATAAGTTTAACATTTATATGGGATTTGGATTTTCTGTTCAAGGAACTTATGCTGTTTCTAATAATATAATTAATTGCATACTAACTTCTGCAAGTGGTGAATATTCACCAACTCAAGAAATCGAAGGGAAAATCTCATTTAAAATAATTAGTGATTCTGAAATAGAAATAATAGATATACCAAAATCTTATAAAATAAGAACAAGTGAAATAAGTGATTCTGGATGGGTTTTAACAGATGAAACTAAAGAATTGGAATTTTGGCCGTTAGTAAAAGGAATAAAATATGTTTCTAATAAATAAATACAATAAAAAACTTTCTATTCGTTTTTTTTGTATTTTTCAAAAATAGTCAACAGAGAAAAAAAGGGGCTCTTCCCTTTTTTTTTCTTGACTTATACAAACAAATGTTTTAAAATGTAGATGGTGATAATATGGAGAGGCAAATTATGCATATAGATGTTAATAATGCATTTTTATCTTGGTCAGCAGTTTATGGATTAAAAACCGGAGAAAAAATAGATATAAGAGAAATTCCATCTATAATAGGAGGAGACGAAACAAGAAGAGCAGGAATTGTTTTAGCTAAGAGTAATTTGGCAAAACAATTTGGAATAGTTACAGGGGAACCAATTTACCAAGCGAGAAAAAAGTGTCCTAACATAAAAGTATTTCCAGCAGATTATAACGTGTATAGAGAATACTCCAATAATTTATATAATTTATTACTAGAATACACAGATAAAATAGAAAGATATTCTATAGATGAGTGCTTTTTAGATATGACAGGGTATTTAATGAATGATTCTATTTTAAATAGGGCAAAAGAGATTCAAAAAAGAGTTAATACAGAACTTGGTTTTACTGTTAATATAGGATTAAGCACAAACAAATTGCTCGCAAAAATGGCTTCAGACTTTGAAAAACCAAATAAAATACATACGTTATATTCAGATGAAATTCAAACAAAAATGTGGCCATTACCGGCAAAGGATTTATTTATGTTAGGTAGAAAAACAGTTCCTAAGCTATATAATTTGCATATTAAAACAATAGGAGATATAGCTAAATATGATATTAACAAATTGGTTAAAATATTTGGAAAACACGGAAAAACAATGTGGGAATATGCAAATGGAATTGATAATTCAGAAGTCATATATAAATATGAATTACCAAAAAGCATAGGAAATTCAACAACACTTGCAAAAGACATATATAATATAGAAAAATTAAATGAAATCATTTTGACTTTATCAGAATATGTAGCATTTAGGTTAAGAAGATATAATATGATTGCAAATGTTGTGAATGTTGGATTGAGAACAAATAAATTTAAAGATTTTTCGCACCAAAAAAAATTAGATGTTGCTACTGCAAACACAAAAGATATATACCAAAAAGCAAAGGAATTGTTAAAAGAAATGTATAATCGGAGAAGCGATTAGATTAGTTTCTCTTAGAGTAGATAATTTATGCAACAAAAACGAAGTACAAATATCTTTATTTGATTCTAATGAAACCCAAAAGCAAAAAAAGCTAGATGAGACATTAGATAATTTAAGAAAAAAATACGGTTATGCTTCAATTACAAGAGCAGGAAAATTAGAAATAGAAAAAAATATAAAACTTAAATAATATTTAAAAAAACTATTGATTTTTTAATACTAATTTAATAAACTATATATAAAATTAAAACAAAGTGATTATAGCATATTTTATATACTAGGAAAAGAGAAATTTATTAGTATATAAAAAATAAATTTAAAGGAGTGTAAAAATGGAGGAAGAAAATTTAAGCGGAAAAGAAAACAAAAGACCTTTAAAAAACAAAGGCATAATAATTTCTGGCCTAATAGGGCTAATAATAGGGGCAGTACTAGTATATATATTAGTAATACTTGGAGCTCCTGGGTTTGGAAATGAAACAATTGCAACTATGAAATCTGGAAAAGTAACAGAAAATAGTTTGTACAAAGAGATGAAAAAATATTATCCAATAAGTTATGTATTAGAAAATGTAGATGAACAAATATTAAGTAAGAAATATAAACTAACAAATGAACAAGAAAATGAAATAAAAGACCAAGCAGACCAAATATTATCTCAATATAGTAATTATGGATATACAGAACAACAATTTTTAGAAGAAAATGGCTTTGAAAGCAAAGAAGATTTTATAAACTATATGAAATTAGATTATAGAAGAAATTTGTGTTGCATAGATTATTTTAAAACATTAATATCTGAAGAAGAAATTAAAAATTATTATGATAATAATGATATTTATGGAAAAATAAGTACTAAACATATTTTAGTACAAACATCTGATACTATGACGGACGAAGAAGCTTTAAAAACGGCTAATGAAATCATAGCTAAATTAGATTCAGGAACAAGCTTTGATGATGTAGCAAAAGAGTATTCAGATGATATAGTAACAGAAAATGTTGACTTTGATAGCTTTAACGAAGCTTCTTTAGAAGAAACATATGTTGAAGCAGGCAAATCATTAGAAAAAGATTCGTATACAAAAGAACCTGTAAAAACGAGTTATGGTTATCATGTGATTTATTGCATAAACAAAGAAGAAAAACCAACATTTGAACAGGTTGAAAATGATATAGTTGAAAAATTAGGAAAAGACCGAGAGGCAGAAGATCAATATATTAGATATAAAGCTTTAATAAAACTAAGAGAAGATAACAAACTTACTTTTAAAGATAATAAATTTAAAGAAGATTATAAGGAATATTGTGACCAAGTAAATAGCGCAAGTGGTACTGAAATTAATTAAATAGAAAAATAAAAAGAAAGCCTTTAGTAATATGCTAAGGCTTTTTAATATAGAACAAATTGCAAAGGCAGTAACGGTTATAGTATATAAAAAGAGCCGAAAAATCGGCTCACGAATTTGGGAAATATTATTTGCTTTTCTTTTTTATCTCAATTTCATTAAAAACGCATAATGCAAAGAAAAGAATAGCTGAAACTGCCCAAATCCATTGAATAGGAGTCCTGAACTCAGGATCAGAGTTTCCCCTAAGAATTTCCCATTCTATATAACCCCATATAAGAGCTATAAGAATGTATGCCCACCGGGGCAAAGTCTTTTTCATGTTTTTTTCCTCCATTTTAATAGAATAATACACAAAAAGCGTATCTTTATGTTAATTATATCGCAGAATTAAAAAATAGTCAATTTCTTAAAAACGCACAAAAATGAAACCTCCAACATAATATATAAAAAATTATGTTGGAGGTCTATTTTATATGAATAATTATGAAATTATGATGAATGGAAATGTAAAAATTGGCGAATATGCCCCCGAGTTTGAGGCAATGACAACAATGGGAAATATAAAGCTATCAGACTACAAAGGAAAATGGATTATTTTATTCTCTCATCCAGGCGACTTTACCCCTGTTTGTACAACAGAATTTATAGCATTTTCAAAAGCAAATACATATTTTGAAAGACTAAACACATGCCTAATTGGACTTAGTATAGACAGTAATCCATCACACTTGGCATGGCTATATGATATTTGCTTAAAAACAGGAATAACAGTTCCTTTCCCAGTAATTGCAGATAGAAGTGGAGAAATTGCAAGAAAATATGGAATGATTTCAAACAGTGTGAGCTCAATCGAAACAGTAAGAAATGTATTTGTTATTGATGATAAAGGAATTGTTAGAACAATATTAGTCTATCCAATGACTGTTGGAAGGTGTATTCCAGAAATATTAAGAATAGTAGAAGCATTACAAACTGCTGATTGTAACAAAGCAGCAACTCCTGCAAACTGGATTCCGGGAGATCCAATTATAATACCTGCGCCAAATACTTGCGTAGGCTTGAAAGAAAGAGTTAGATTAATAGAAGAAGAAAAGAATGGAATGAGCTGGTATTTAAGTTTTAAAGAAAATGAATGTAACAACCAAATGCTTAGAGAAGAAAACGTTAAAAAAATTGACAAAAAATAACAATAAAATTTTGGTAATATATTTTTATAAAAACTGCAAATAATATAAATATATTAATTTAAAGGAGGTCAAAAATGGACGGAAAACAATTAATAAATTGTACTGTTTGCAGTTGTGAGTTTAACAATGAAAAAACACAAAAATGTGAGTTGGAGGATATAATCGTAAGACCATGCAAAAACTGTAGTAATGGAAAACCAGAAGATGAATCTATGTGTGGAAGCTACAGATGTAAGTAAAACAGAAAAAAGGTGTTAATTAATTTTTAACACCTTTTTCTATTGACATTATAAATCTTTAGAAATAAAATAAGAGCAGAAAAAATAAGGAGGTAATATTTATGCCATTAGTAACAACTAAAGAAATGTTTGAAAAATCAATGAAAGAAGGCTTCGCAATAGGAGCATTTAACATTAATAATATGGAGATTATACAAGGGATTATAGATGCAGCAAGTAAACAAAATTCACCAGTAATTCTTCAAGCTTCAAGTGGAGCTATAAAATATGCAAGAATAAAATACTTAATGAAAATGGTGGAAGCAGCAGTAGAAGAAACAAATATTCCAATAGCAATACATTTAGACCATGGTCCAGACTTTGAAACTTGCAAAATGTGTATAGATAATGGATTTACATCAGTTATGATAGATGGTTCTAAATATAGTTTTGAAGAAAATGTTGCATTAACAAAAAAAGTAGTTGACTATGCACACGAAAGAGGAGTAGTTGTAGAAGCAGAATTAGGACAATTAGCTGGAATAGAAGATGATGTAAATGTTTCAGAAGCAGATGCTAAATACACAGATCCAGACCAAGCAAAAGAATTTGTAGAAAGAACTGGATGTGATTCTTTAGCTATAGCAATTGGAACAAGCCACGGAGCATATAAATTCAAAGGTGAAGCAAAATTAAGAATGGATATATTAAAACAAGTAAAAGAAAAAATACCAAACACTCCAATAGTCTTACATGGAGCTTCAACAGTAATACCAGAACTAGTAGAAACATGCAATAAATTTGGTGGAGATATACCAGGAGCAAAAGGAGTTCCAGATGAAATTTTACACGAAGCAAGTATATCTGGTGTATCAAAAATAAATGTAGACACAGACCTAAGATTGGCATTCACAGGAGAAATAAGAAAAGCTTTAGTAGAAAATCCATCTGTATTTGACCCAAGAAAGTATTTGACACCAGCAAGAGAAAAAATAACAGAAGTAGTAGAACACAAGATAAGAGATGTGTTTGGATCAAGCAATAAAGCATAATAAATGGAGAAGAGCTAGTTTTTAGCTCTTCTCATTCTTAATTCTGCATCTTTTTTTGCAATTTCACGTCTTTTATCGTAGAGTTTTTTTCCTTTGCCGATACCTAATTCTAATTTTACAAAGTTACCTTTAAAATAAAGAGACATAGGAACCAAAGAATAACCTTTTTGTTTAATTAGGCCAACAAGTTTATTAATTTCTCGTCTGTTTACTAATAATTTTCTATCTCTTAAAGGATCTTTATTATATATATTTCCAAATTCATATGGACTTATATGCAATCCATAAATGTATAATTCACCATTTTTAATATTAGCATAACTATCTTTTAAATTAACTTTTCCGATTCCTAATAGATTTAATTTCTGTGCCAGATAAAACAATACCAGTTTCTAGGGTATCTATAATTTCGTAATTATGTTTGGCAACAGGATTTTTCGCAATTTGTTTAGACATTTTTACATACCTCTTTTTAATTTAATAAAACTATTATAGCATATTAAACTAAAAGAAAAAATAGGTAAATTGCAATTTATATATTAATAACGATCAGTTTTTTGTGTTCCGTAATACCATACTAAAGCAACTATTATAACTGCAGCAATTGAAAGTGTAAGCCATATCCAAAGAGATGCATTCATAGTATTATTAGTAGTAATATCAGAAGCTGTTGTTCTTACTGCAGAATAACCATTATCAGCAGTTTGAGTCACATCTTTTGCACCTTCAGATACTGCTGTCCCAATATCTTTTACTCCATCTTCTACTGTATCTTCAGCATTACTAATACCGCTTCTTACATCATCTCCAAGTCTTTCTGTTCCATCTACAATGCCATCAGTCACATTATGAATTCCATTTTTTACATCATTATTTGCAAAGCTTATACTACTTATGAATAATATAGCAAATAGTATAGAAACTATTAATATTAATTTCTTTTTCATATTATTAACCTCCTAAAATTTCTTTTAATCATTTATATTATTCATAATTAAATATAAAAATATGCAAAACAAATAAAAAAATTTTAATTTTTCTTATTTGTTTTTGCATATTTTGAGTTTTCAACTAAAAGGAAAAAATCTCAAATGATTAGCAATTGTAGCATTTTTATACACTTGGAAAGGCAATAGCGATTATAGCATATAAAAAAACAACTTTTTAAAAAATTAAAAAGTTGTTAATATAATTATTTACATCTTATCATAATTGCAATTCCTAAAAATATTAATATAATTCCTATTACTATTATAATTATAGACAGTATATTTTCTATAGTTAGAAACTCATTATCCCTGGTTGAAGTAACTGTAATTTGTGGATTAGAAACAGGAGAAGTATTAGTAACAGAACTATTAGAGTTTGACATTGAATTATTTTGTGTATCATTATTTATTTCATTGCTAGAACTATTTAATGAAGAAGTGTTATCTTCATAATCGTTATCTGGTAAATCCATATCTATATTAGTAGCTTCTATATGTGAAATTGATATGCATAAGATTATAGAAAATATTATAAAAAAAATACAAAGTTTTTTCATTTGTAGCCTCCTCAAAAATAACTGTAATAATAATATACAAAAAATATAAATTTGTCAATCAAATCTGATTTTAGCATAGCTTACTTTTGTAATAGAAATGTAATTTAATTGTTATTAAATAAATCTAAGTAGGGGCGTATTGCATACGCCCAAAAATAAATTCATTGCAAATTAGGAGGAATTAAGGAGGTTATAGAAAGAATAATTCAAATAAAGAGATAGTTAATTAAATATTAAACTGGAAGATATATATTAGTAAATTAATATTTTTTTATTGAGGTTTAATTAATAATAAAATATAATAACATAGAATTTTATACTAATTAGAAACCTAAATGAAGAGATTATAATATTTCAGGACTTACTAGATTTTAAAATGGTGTATTTAAATAAAATCTATTTTGTAATTTTAAAATTTTCGAAAAATATGCAACTATTTTATATAGTATTTAACTCTAAATATATGTAAGGTATATATACTGTGAAATGGAGGAAAAACCAATGGATGAATTAGTAAAAAAAGCAAAGAAGGGGGATAAAGAAGCTTTTACTGAACTTATAATGAGCCTGGAAAAAGACTTGTATAGAATAGCTAAAGCAAGACTACAAAATGATGATGATATATTAGATGCATTTCAAGAAACAGCAATTAATGCTTTTAAATCTATTAAGAAATTGAAAAATACCGAATATTTTAAAACATGGTTAATTAAAATTTTAATCAACAATTGTAATTCTTTGTATAAAGAAAGAATTAAGAGAAAAGAGTCGTTATTAGAAGATGTACAAGAAGAAAGGTATTTAATAGATAGTGATATAGAAGCTATAAATAATGAGTTGAATTTTAGTGCTATAATAAAAAAATTAAATTACGATGAAAGAATTTCATTGATTTTATATTATTCAGAAGGATATACCAATAAAGAAATAGGCAAAATTTTAAAAACTAATGAAAATACAATAAAAGCCAGAATTTCAAGAGCAAAAACTAAAATAAAAAAAATGTTGAAAGATGATATGAATGTTGAATATAAGTAGAATATCTTTCAGCAAATAAGATAATTATAGAAATTTTACATAAGCATATTTTAATAATGTGCTGTGTCTTGAACAAAGTGAAAGGAGTAAATTACAAAATGGATAAATTAGATAATGAATTAGAGAGAATTTTTTCAAAAGATATTAATGTTCCTAATAAATGCAGAAATGCGTTAAAAAATGCTTTATATACAAAAGAAACAAGTAAAAATAGTAAATATGCATTTTTTAAAACATTTGCTACTTTATGCGTGGGAATCATTTTAATTAGTAGCGTTGTAGTTGCTACAAATTACAATAAAATAATAAACTATTTTGGATTAGGAAATGGGATAGATACTGCTGTAGAAAATGGCTATATTGAAGAGACAAATATGAACTACGTGACTTCTTTTTCTACTTTGGAAGATGGAGAAAAGGCAATTATTTTGAGTAATACAAAAACCAACGTAAAAATAGATAATTTCCTAATGGATGATTTAAACTTAAGTGTTAATTTTGATTTTGAATTTGATGAAACTATAAATGAAACTGTAAATTTTAATAACATAAGAAACATTGAATTAAAAGATTTAATTATTACAGATGAAGAAAATAGAATTATATACAGCAAAGCAACTAAGGAAGTATTTGATGAATATTGTAAAAAAAATGATTTACCATATATATTTGGAGAATTTAATGAAAACTATATGAATAATGGATTAAACAGTTTTATTAAGTATCGTGATCAGGCAACGAACCAGATAAATTTAATTTATAATATGTATGCAGATGGATATCCAAAGAGCAAAACATTGAAATTTAGCTTTAGTGAGATATTGATAACAGAGATAGATAAAGAAGAAATAGAAAAAAATACTATATTAGTGGGGGAGTGGAATATTATTGTAGAGATACCAGAAAAAATGTATAAAAGGCAAACAATTCCATATAGAGTGGCAAGTTGCTCTAATGAAGACTTTAAGATAACAACTGCATTTGCAACGGATACTGGTTTTGAAATAGGGATAATTATAAATAATATGGAAAAACCAGAATATTATCTTCAGGTATTGGATGAAGAGATAAAAAAAGAAATAGATGAAGGTAAGATTACTGAAGCAGAGGCAGAGGAAAGAGGCAATGAATTACTAAAAACAACGAAATATAAAACTTTAATGTCAGAATGGAGGCCTATAGAGGATACCCCTACCGCTGAATTAGGTATTGAAAACATTGAAGTTACTTCGTATTTAGAAAATGAAAAAGGAAAAAAATTTGAAAAGTCATTAAGTCCGACAAGAAGGCAGGATGCTAACTTTATAGATGGAAATAGGTTCAGTTATTATGAGACATTTAAATTAACAAAATATGAAATAACTAACAAATTAAAAGTTCAAATAATGTTTAAAGGAGAACCTATAGTCATTGAATTAGAAAAATATTAAAACAAACAGATGGAGATATAGTGACTCCATCTGTTTGTTTTAATACTACTTTTAATGTCGAATATTGTTATTTACTGTTGGAAAAAAATGTAAAATTGTAATTGATTTTCTCTTAAATATATTGTACAATTATATAAGATATTGATGCAATAGCGTTTTTATCTTATATACGTAAAATTATATTAAGAGTTTAATATAATTTTACGTATAAAAAAGTTAGGAGGTCATTCGAAAAAACTAAAAAAGAAAGGTGAATCTAAATGCAAAAAGTAAAAAAATTCAACAAACGGTTACTTAGCCTTTTTATGGCTCTTGTATTGTTAGCTACTGTAGGAGCTTCTACTGCTTATGCAGCAGGGGTGGAGACATTTAAACTCAACAACAGTTATTTTGTAGGAGCGTTTACATTTACTTGTGATAATACTACACCAACAAAAACTGTTCAGGGAAGATATCTTCGTACATATTTAAAAATGAAAAGGTCTCCTTCTGATCAAGGCGTTTCAACTACTTGGATTAGGGTTACAGTAAAGGTTCTTGATGCCTCTACTTTGAAACAAATTGGCTCAACAGAAACTTATCTTGTTCCGCCTGATACTACTGTAAGTGGTCCGTTCGAGGTGGATTTAGGCTATGCAGGACGTAAGATTGTATACCAATTTGATTCGTATTCATATCAAGGCCCAACAAATGCATACTATAGAACTGTATATGTTCAAGACTTTACTGTAAACACCTCAAATACACAAGGTCAGTATTCTGGTTAATGAGTTGTTTAACAATTTAATGATTTAACAATTTAACTTCCTAACTTTCTCCTTATTATGCGGGTATACATAATAAGGAGTTTTTGTAAATATACTTCCGTATGTGCCGGTAGTAGGGATGATTTTAGCTTTGTAACAAAGCAACTCTCTTCATTTTTTATCAGTATGTTTCGCGACGCATGATTGATAAAAAATGAAGGGAGTTGAGTATCACGAGTAATATCTTCAATTCAATAAGAAAAATAAAATTGAAGATACTACATATTATGATGTATCAAGTTTATCATATACAAAATGGAATTGTAAATATCATATAGTATTTATGCCAAAATATATAAGAAAAATTTTTTATAATTAGAAGAGAATTGAAATAGGAAAAATCGAAGATTTTTACATATACAACAAGGATGGCTTCCTTGGTCCTGCCTTAAAAAAGCGAGTGGTATGTATTTTACTATTTACTATTGACTTTGAGCTTTGCTTCATAAAAAATATCACAAGAGATAATAAAGAAACATATTATATATTATCTTTTTATGAAAGGAATATATATATATATGAATTGCTTTAATGAAATACAACATAGAATTAATTATGGAGATAATTTATATTCATTAGCTATGTATTATAATACAACTGTAGAAGAAATACTTTTAATGAATAGAAACATTAATCCATATAACTTAAGAACAGGAATTAGATAAAAAATGGCATAAAAATGCAGATGAAATTGCAGAATTTCTTAGCTCCATAAATCCGTATTATAATAGGCAAGAATTACAACAAATGTTATATGAACATTTAGCACTTACAACAGAAGAAGTAAAAGCTAGGCTAAGAGGAGACTATAAAGCAGATATTGAAGCTTTTGATAGAGTAGAAAAAGAAGCACTAAAAATAGCAAGTTATTTTACAGGAGGAATCTGGAAACAGTTTAGAAATATGTTTTAATAGTAAAAAGGAGCTATAGAATTTATATTCTTAGCTCTTTTTATATTAGATTGCTGTAATATCAAATTATGATAATTTCTTAATAGAAGCAAAAAGAAAAGAAACAAAGACAGTGAGAATATAGACTATTTTAAGATTCAAAGATAAAATATAACTGTTGCCAGCAAATGCCATAAATAAAATAAAGTTAAGAGCTGCGAAAGATAGCTAAATAGAGTATGCTATGTTAGTTCTTTATGATGAGGGAGGATCTAGACGTTCAGAACTTCTTGATTGTTTTAAATAGAGATGTAGATTTTCAAATAAAAAAATACAAGTAATTGGTAAAGGTAATAAAATATGAGATTTAGACTTTCTATGATATAATACTATCTATTGGATTAATAGTTAGAACAGTTCAACTTTTTAGAAAAAATAAAATATTGAATTGAAACTAGAGTAATTTGTTTGCATATAGTCTCAGTTTATTCATAAAAATCAGCCCTATTAGTTGACATAATAGCAAAATTTGAAATAAAGATCAAAAAATGGTATAATTAAAGTAGATATTGTAAAAGGCAAAATAAACGAAATTTTATATACGCAAAGCCAAAGGTCTAAAAGTCTAAAGAGACTCATGATAGCTGGGTTGCACAAGAGAGGAGAGATTCGTATGAATAAGAAAAAAGTATTAATAATATTTTTAATTATTTTAGCAATTATCATAATTGGTCTTATTGTAAGAGAAGCAATAATTTACAATGATGGAAAAATAGACAAATCTAATCCGATGACAAGAGAAGAAATTATTAAATTGCTTGATAAAGGAGCAACATACAATAATTATTACTATTGCCCGAGCAATAAAGGTGATGAACACAAAACAGAATACTATATAAAAGATAATGTTCAAGTGACATATAATGATTCTAAAATTTCTGAATGGTGCGATTATAATAGTTCAGAAAAGATATGGTTTTGGGGACCTAAGGGAACAGCAACAATTGTTGGAGAAATAACAAAACCTGAAAACAATCAAAATGGATATGATTATTCAACAATGACAAATTCAGAATTTTATAACAATGAATATGAATATATAGGAGAAAAAGAAGAAAACAGCAGAACAATTATAATTGTAAAGTTAAAAACAAAAAAAGGTTTCCTAAGAGGAGAAGATAAATATTATATAGATAAAGAAACTGGTTTGATATTAGGTAACTTTAATTCAACTAAAGTCTTATTTATAACAACATTCTACGCAGGTGGTGCAAATAGTAGAAATGTAAAAATAAATGTAGTGACTGATAAAGATATTAAAAGACCAGATTTAACAGGATATAAAATTATCGATTATAGAAATGAATAGTAAATATATAACACTTACCCTAATTCTCGATGTAGAAATTTTAAAATGCCTATTTTTGTTATGGCAGGAGAAACAACAACTTAGACGGAAATAAAGATGTGTATATAGGAATACCAGAAATGATATTGAGAGATGTAAGATAAATTAAATCTAATTGATATAGGAGATGAAGAGGAAAAATGTTCAAATTACATTCAGAATTTAAGCCAACAGGCGACCAACCACAGGCAATTGAATATTTAAGTAACGGAATAAAAGAAGGTAAGAAATTTCAGACACTTCTAGGAGTTACGGGCTCAGGTAAGACATTCACAATGGCAAATGTTATTCAAAAAGTACAGAAACCAACATTGATTTTAGCACACAATAAAACACTAGCTGGACAACTGTATTCTGAGTTCAAAGAAT
>OIZL01001252.1_pt1 | contig 14536 bp, 10 predicted proteins | sample 1588541 | NCBI WGS metagenome assembly OIZL01 (sample SAMN03283285) | human gut metagenome | biome: human-associated habitat; material: feces | host: Homo sapiens | place: Peru | collected 2012 | reverse complement strand
AATAAAGGTCGTTCATCTCCATGTAATGGAGTTCATAGCCGCGACGCTGCGCCTCCAGCAACATAGCGAAGCTGGTGTCTTTCTTGATGTTGATGGTTGCGATGGGATCCATCACGATGCCGAGCTTGATCATGGTTCTTCTCCGTTAACGCCTCAACCTAAGTCGCCAAAACGCACCTGCAGGGCAGTAATGGCGGTGAGCGCAGTAGTCTCTGTACGCAGAACGCGCGGTCCCAACAGGATATCAGTAAACTGGTATTTCGCGGTCATTGCTATCTCTTCAGCCGACAGCCCGCCTTCCGGGCCAATCAGCAGACGGACGCGTTCAACCGGCAGCGGCAGCGTGTTAATGCTGGCGCTGGCGCGCGGGTGCAGGTTGAGCTTCAGCCCGCTGTCCTGCTCGGCGCACCACTCCTCCAGCTGCATCGCCGGACGAATTTCCGGTACCACGTTACGACCGCTCTGTTCGCAGGCGGCAATAGCGATTTTCTGCCACTGCTGGATCTTTTTCTGCAAACGTTCGGCGTCCAGTTTAACGCCGCAGCGCTCGGAAAACAGTGGCGTTATGAGGCTTACCCCGAGTTCGATCGATTTCTGGATGGTGAATTCCATTTTTTCGCCGCGGGACATCACCTGGCCTAAATGGATATGCAGCGGCGATTCCCGATCGTCGGGTTCGCCACTGAGGACTTCAACCGTGACGTTTTTTTTACCGGCCTCGGTAATGACGGCGTCAAACACCTGGTTACTGCCGTCGAATAGCTGAAGGTGCTGACCGGCGGTCATGCGCAGAACGCGCCCGACGTGGTTGGCCGCGTCATCGCTCAGCGCAATCTGGCTGCCGACAGTGAGGCGTTCTGGATGATGGATGCGAGGAATGCGCATGCTTGATATTCCGTTCTTTGCGCAGATGCCAGCTTCCCGCCACCGGGCGGGAAGCACAGGGCTGCAAATTAACAATTGCCGCTAGTGTAGGTTAGCTCTTTTGCGCCTGGCAAGCCTGCTGGACATACGGATTATGGTTGCCCTGCACTTTCGCGATGCGCTCATCGCGCTCACATTCCCAGGCGGTGACCGGGTACTGTTTATCCCAGGCGGTAAACAATTGAGTTTGCTGGCGGGAAAGATTCAGCTGGTAGCGGTCGCGCATATAGAAGTAGGTGCGGGCGATGGCGCCGCGGGCGCGGGCAGGGGGCTCGGCGACTTTATCTTTAAAATCGACCTTCATGGTGCACTGGCCGTACTGGCCTTCACCGCCGTTCCACTGGCTGTACATAAAGTTGCCGCGATCGCCATTGACTTCCCCTACCGCCGGCTGCAGGTTGTGCATATCGCTTTCCATCTTGCGGTACTCCGGATCTTTGGCGCAGTTTTTACGACCACCCTCCTGCCAGCACTGGCGCTGATGGCCGAACTGCCACGCCGGCACCACGTGTTCCCATTCAACCCGGCTGGCGCGGTTCTCATTTTTACGCACTTTATAGCCACAAGATTCCAGATCGATAACGCCTTTTTTACCCTGCCAGGCAATTTTACAGCCGCAGTAAAAGTCGCCGGGAACGTCGGCGTTTACTTTGACGCCAGCGGCCTTGGCCTGGGAAAAACTGGTAATTTCTGCGGCCGCAAGCGGGCCACTCACTGCCGTGCTCAATACTGCAACGGCTAAAACATGCATACGGGACATCGTTCACTCCGTGTCAAAACGAGCCCGCAACGTAGCGAATGAGGGTGCCGGATGCAATCAGTCAGATCAGAAAGTTTCTAATTAATTCCAATGGTTATTCTTCAGCCACCAGCAGATCGCCGCAGCGAACGCAGCGGTAGGTGGCCTCGCCGCGCACCACCCGGTTATGGCGACGGACGGTGAGCTGATGCTGCTGGCAGCGGCAGCGGTAGGGGAAGGTATTCTGGCGGACCGAATCGAGTTCAAAGCGATGGGTGCGACGTGCGGGAACGCCCAGCACGCCCTCCATCATCCATTTCCACTCTTTACCGTGCGGGGCTACCCGGCCAAAGTGTTGCCACACCAGCAGGTGCGCCAGCTCATGGGGCACCACTTCATCGATAAACGCCTGCTGATTTTCCAGCAGCAGCACCGGATTTAAACGAATTTCGTTTTTCTCCAGCCAGGCGGTGCCGGCGGAGGTACCGCGCTGCTGGTAGACCAGCGTCGGCTCAGCGTAGCGGCGTTCCAGTTTGAGGTTCGCTTTGGCGAGATGCTCCCGCAGGCTGCGCATCACGGCCTGCTGAATAGCGATGGGAATACGGGGTGTTTTCATAGCGCCAGAGGATAGTGCGACGGGCGGGGGAGAGCAAGAGGAAGCTTCCTCCCGGGAGGGGAGGAAGCTCAGGCGGGTTAGTCGCGGGCGCCGATTTCACGCAGCGGACGACCCTGCATCAGGTTGCGTTCGATATGTTCCAGCGAGACGTTTTTGGTTTCCGGGATCAGCCACAGCGTCAGCAGAATAAACAGCACGTTCAGACCGCCGTACACCCAGAAGGTGTTGGCGCTGCCCAGCGAATTGAGCATGGTCAGGAAGGTGGCGCCGACAATCATGTTGGCAATCCAGTTGGTCGCCGTTGAGCAGGTGATACCGAAGTCGCGGCCTTTCAGCGGCTGGATTTCGGAACACAGTACCCAAATCAGCGGGCCGGCGCTCATGGCGAAACCGACGATAAACATCAGCAGCATCAGGACGGCGATGTACTGGGCGGTTGAGGAGTGAATACCGATGTGCATCATGCTGCCCAGGACGCCCATTCCCGCTGCCATGACGATAAAGCCAAGGATCAGCGTCGGTTTACGGCCCCAGCGGTCGACCAGACCGATGGCGATAAAGGTGGCCAGCACGTTAGTCAGACCGACAATGACCGTCCCCCACATCTGTTCGGTGGTGTTGGCGTAGCCTGCCAGCTCAAAGATCTTCGGCGCGTAGTACATGATGACGTTCATCCCGGTGAACTGCTGCATTACCTGCAGCAGAATGCCGAGGAACACCGCGCGGCGGAAGTTGCTGTTGTCTTTAAACAGCGACCAGCCGGACTGTTTTACCTTCAGGCTTTCGCGGATTTCGTCGAGCTCACGTTTCGCTTCGGCGCTGGTATCGCGCAGGCGCAGCAGCACGCGTTCGGCATCGACGAAACGACGTTTGGCGGCGAACCAGCGCGGGCTGTCCGGCAGGAAGATAACGCCGATCAGCAGCAATACCGCCGGAATAATGATCACGCCGAGCATCCAGCGCCATGCGCCGCTGTAGCTAAAGGCGGTGTCGGAGAGGTAAGCGCCAAGGATCCCGATGGTGATCATCAGCTGGTACATGGAAATCATACTGCCGCGAATTTTCTCCGGAGCGATTTCCGATAGATACAGCGGCGCGGTGTATGAGGCGACGCCTACCGCCAGGCCCAGCAGCACGCGGGAAACCAGCAGGATCTCGACGTTTGGCGCGGCGGCGGAGAACAGAGAGCCGGCGACAAAGAGGATGGCGCCGATCATCAGGCTCTTTTTACGGCCCAGTTTGAAGGAGAGCCAGCCGCTGCCGACCGCACCGACGGCAGCCCCGAACATCATGGAGCTGACCACCCACTCCTGAGTGTGGGCGGAAATCTGGAACTCATTGGCAATAAAGGGTAAGGCACCCGCAATAACACCGATATCAAGGCCAAACAGCAGGCCAGCCAGCGCGGCGAGGAAACAGACGAAGAACGTCATAGTCTTGTTCGAACGCCCTTGTTTTTTGTTGTCAGGCATAACGCCCTCCAGTTGAGTTATTGATTCTGTCGATGGTTAGCGTAGGACACTCGTCGGTAAAAAAACGTGATTATAATCACGGCTGTGTAATCGTTTCCACAAAGGTAAAGAAACGTAATGCATTAAATGCTTTTTAAATCAGCAATATAAACAAGGATAGTCGACAATTTGAAAAACGGTAATCAGAGTTAACCGAAACAATATGTAACATTGTGAAAAATACCCGCACGCTATGCCTGTTATGGAAACAAAGGGGCAGTCACCATAATGTAATCGCTTTCATTGAGATGTTGCGCTACGTTGAAGCAAGGTACGGCAGGGAAGGTCAGGGAATAAAAAGGCCAGCGCGAGGCTGGCCTTGAAGAGAGGAAGCAGGGGTTATTTCAGACCGGCCGCTTCGCGCAGCAGGGCCGCTTTGTCGGTTTTTTCCCATGGGAAATGTTCGCGACCAAAGTGACCGTAGGCAGCGGTTTCTTTGTAGATCGGGTGCAGCAGATCCAGCATCTGAATCAGGCCGTACGGACGCAGGTCGAAGAACTCGCGCACCAGCAGGGTCAGCTGTTCAGAAGGCACTTTTTCAGTACCAAAGGTTTCCACCATGATGGACGTCGGCTCTGCAACGCCGATGGCGTAGGAAACCTGAATTTCGCAACGGTCAGCCAGGCCTGCGGCAACGATGTTTTTCGCTACATAGCGAGCCGCATAGGCTGCAGAACGGTCAACTTTAGACGGATCCTTACCGGAGAACGCGCCGCCGCCGTGACGAGCCATGCCGCCGTAGGTATCAACGATGATCTTACGACCGGTCAGACCGCAGTCGCCCATCGGGCCGCCGATAACGAAACGTCCGGTCGGGTTGATGAAGAATTTGGTCGAAGCGTTCAGCCATTCGGTCGGCAGGGTCGGCTTGATGATCTCTTCCATCACCGCTTCCTGCAGGGATTTCTGGTCGATGTCTTCCGCGTGCTGCGTGGACAGAACCACCGCATCGATGCCGACGATTTTGCCGTCGTCATACTGGAAGGTCACCTGGCTTTTCGCATCCGGACGCAGCCACGGCAGGGTGCCGTTTTTACGTACTTCAGCCTGGCGCTGCACCAGACGGTGAGCATAGGTCACCGGCGCCGGCATCAGCACGTCGGTTTCGTTGGTGGCGTAGCCAAACATCAGCCCCTGGTCGCCTGCGCCCTGTTCCAGCGGGTCGGCACGGTCGACGCCCTGGTTGATGTCCGGAGACTGTTTACCAATGGCGCTCAGTACGGCACACGAGTTGGCGTCAAAGCCCATATCGGAATGCACGTAGCCAATTTCGCGGACGGTGTTGCGGGTGATCTCTTCGATATCAACCCATGCGCTGGTGGTGATTTCGCCGCCTACCAGCACCATGCCAGTTTTGACATAGGTTTCACATGCGACACGCGCTTTCGGATCCTGCTCGAGGATCGCATCCAGCACGGCATCGGAGATTTGGTCAGCAATTTTGTCAGGATGCCCTTCTGATACGGACTCAGACGTAAAAAGGTGTTTTGCCATATTTTATTTCACCTGTGGACGATTCGGATAGCTCATACTGTTGTGTAATGTGGCTTTGGTGGATAATCAGCGCAAAGCCGCGCAGGTAGCGACACGAGCAGTCTGAGTGTTAATCAGTATAGACGGATTAACTTCTGGATGGCTATTTTAGGTCAATTCTTGAGCCCATTTCCAGCCTTTTTTGATGGCGGTCGCATTTATGGGAAAACCCGCCTGGCAAATTTTCCTGACAACCGCGCAAACGCACACATTTTTATTTTGCTTTTTACCCTGCTTCTCGGTATAAAACGCCGCGCGCGGCTCATTAAAAAAGCGCACGGGGCATCGCCCTGTGGTGCCACTTCCAGCCGGGTTAAGCAGTCTGTATTTACAGAATCTCGCAACGGCATAGCGCTTGTTGCCCGGTATGTATAGCTTTGGCTTGTCGCCGACCCTGTCGCAGGGCGGTGTGGAGGTGATACCAGATAATGAACCAACGTTTTTCGCTTGTTTCGTCGCGTCGTTCTGTCGCGCGTCAGCACTCCGCAACCTGCATCTCTCTCATGCAAACCAGCCGATGTTCACCCCATCTCGGCGCTTCTCAGGATTCCAGGGCCGGTCGGTCGTTAGAAAACTGAACAAGGGCGCTCTTGCCAGGCAAGAGTTTTCTCGTGGTTTCTCCGGACTGTCATACTCTGTTCGGCTACGTGTTTTACGATGATATGAATAAGAAACCGGTCGCGCAGTCGCAAAACCAGCAGATAGTGCTGGGCTTTAGGACTGTTCATGGGTTGTTATCGCATCTTTGGACTGCGATAGTAGTTAACTGTCTTACACTTATTATTAAAAATTGAGGTTCGCTATGTCTGACGACATGTCTATGGTTTCGCCTTCGTCAGCAGGCGAACACGGTGTACTACGTTCCATGCAGGAGGTAGCGATGAGCTCCCAGGAAGCCAGCAAGATGCTGCGTACTTATAATATTGCCTGGTGGGGCAATAACTATTATGACGTCAACGAACTGGGCCACATCAGCGTTTGCCCGGATCCGGACGTCCCGGAAGCGCGCGTTGATCTCGCTGAATTAGTCAAAGCGCGCGAAGCGCAAGGGCAGCGCTTGCCGGCGCTGTTCTGCTTCCCGCAGATCCTGCAGCACCGCCTGCGTTCAATCAACGCCGCGTTCAAGCGCGCGCGCGAATCCTACGGCTATAACGGCGATTACTTCCTGGTCTACCCGATCAAGGTGAACCAGCATCGTCGCGTCATCGAATCGCTGATCCATTCCGGCGAGCCGCTGGGACTGGAAGCCGGTTCGAAAGCCGAACTGATGGCCGTGCTGGCGCACGCCGGGATGACCCGCAGCGTCATCGTCTGTAACGGCTATAAAGACCGCGAATACATCCGTCTGGCCCTGGTGGGCGAGAAGATGGGCCACAAGGTCTATCTGGTCATCGAGAAGATGTCGGAAATTGCCATCGTGCTGGAAGAAGCCGAGCGCCTGAACGTGGTGCCGCGCCTTGGCGTGCGTGCGCGTCTGGCCTCGCAGGGCTCCGGAAAATGGCAATCCTCCGGCGGAGAGAAGTCCAAGTTTGGCCTCGCGGCGACCCAGGTACTACAGCTGGTCGAGATCCTGCGTGCCGCAGGGCACCTTGAGAGCCTGCAACTGCTGCACTTCCACCTCGGTTCGCAGATGGCCAATATTCGCGATATCGCCACCGGCGTGCGTGAATCGGCGCGTTTCTACGTCGAGTTGCATAAGCTGGGCGTTAATATCCAGTGCTTCGACGTTGGCGGTGGCCTGGGTGTGGATTACGAAGGAACCCGCTCGCAGTCCGACTGCTCGGTGAACTACGGCCTGAACGAATACGCTAACAATATTATCTGGGCCATCGGCGACGCCTGCGAAGAGAACGGCCTGCCGCACCCGACGGTCATCACCGAGTCCGGCCGCGCGGTGACCGCGCACCACACCGTGCTGGTTTCCAATATCATCGGCGTGGAGCGCAACGAATACACCGAGGCGACCCCGCCGGCGGAAGACGCCGCGCGTCCGCTGCAGAGCATGTGGGAAACCTGGCTGGAGATGCACGAGACCGGCAACCGCCGCTCGCTGCGCGAATGGCTGCACGACAGCCAGATGGACCTGCACGATATCCATATCGGCTACTCCTCCGGCACTTTCAACCTGCAGGAGCGCGCCTGGGCAGAACAGCTGTATCTGAACATGTGTCATGAAGTGCAGAAGCAGCTCGACCCGAGCAACCGCGCACATCGTCCCATCATCGATGAGCTGCAGGAGCGGATGGCGGATAAAATCTACGTCAACTTCTCGCTGTTCCAGTCGATGCCGGATGCCTGGGGGATCGATCAGCTGTTCCCGGTGATGCCGCTGGAAGGGCTGAACAAGTCGCCGGAGCGCCGTGCGGTGCTGCTGGACATCACCTGCGACTCCGATGGCGCCATCGATCACTACGTGGACGGCGACGGGATCGCCACCACCATGCCGATGCCGGAGTACGACCCGGAGAACCCGCCGATGCTGGGCTTCTTTATGGTCGGCGCCTATCAGGAAATCCTTGGCAACATGCACAACCTGTTCGGCGATACCGAGGCGGTGGACGTGTTCGTCTTCCCTGACGGCAGCGTTGAGGTTGAGCTGTCCGACGAGGGCGATACCGTGGCGGATATGCTGCAGTACGTGCAGCTGGATCCAAACACGCTGCTGACCCAGTTCCGCGATCAGGTGAAAAACACCGGCCTGGACGACGCGCTGCAGCAGCAGTTCCTCGAAGAGTTTGAGGCGGGACTGTACGGCTATACTTATCTGGAAGACGAGTAACCATTGATGCCCGGTGGCGTAGCGCTTACCGGGCCTGCGAAGGTAGGCCGGATAAGGCGAAGCCGTCATCCGGCGGAATGCGATACTTACTTGAACCCGTATGCATTACCGGCGATAATTCACGCCAATAAGCGATTTATCTATCAAACCCTTCCTCGTCGGGCCTAACGACGCGGAGGGGTTTTTTTATACTTATTTTTTACGTTCCACGACTGTGAAAAGAGGTCATATCCATGAGCACTTTAGGTCATCAATACGATAACTCCCTGGTATCCAATGCCTTTGGCTTCCTGCGTTTACCAATGAATTTCATGCCTTACGACAGCGATGCTGACTGGGTCATCACCGGCGTGCCGTTCGATATGGCGACCTCCGGGCGCGCGGGCGGCCGTCATGGCCCGGCGGCGATCCGTCAGGTGTCCACCAATCTCGCCTGGGAGCACAACCGTTTCCCGTGGAACTTTGACATGCGCGAACGCCTGAACGTGGTGGACTGCGGCGATCTGGTGTACGCCTTCGGCGACGCGCGCGAAATGAGCGAGAAGCTGCAGGCCCACGCCGAGAAGCTGCTGGCGGCCGGCAAGCGCATGCTCTCCTTTGGCGGCGACCACTTTGTTACGCTGCCGCTGCTGCGCGCCCACGCCAAACACTTCGGTAAAATGGCGCTGGTGCACTTCGATGCCCACACCGATACCTACGCCAACGGCTGCGAGTTCGACCACGGCACCATGTTCTACACCGCGCCGAACGAAGGGCTTATCGATCCGAACCACTCCGTGCAGATTGGTATCCGTACCGAGTTCGACAAAGATAATGGCTTTACGGTGCTGGACGCCGGCCAGGTTAACGACCGCAGCGTTGATGACGTCATTGCCCAGGTGAAGCAGATCGTCGGCGACATGCCGGTGTACCTGACCTTTGATATCGACTGTCTGGATCCGGCGTTTGCGCCAGGCACCGGGACCCCGGTTATCGGCGGATTGACCTCAGACCGGGCGATCAAACTGGTGCGTGGCCTGAAGGATCTGAACATCGTCGGGATGGACGTGGTGGAAGTCGCCCCGGCCTACGATCAGTCCGAAATCACCGCCCTGGCGGCGGCGACTCTGGCGCTGGAGATGCTGTACATCCAGGCGGCGAAGAAGGGCGAATAAGCCGGGTAACCCCGACCCTCTCCCTTCCCGGGAGAGGGTTGCGCGCGGCACAGAGGGGTTATCAAGGCGCCGGGCGAGTGCTCCTGTGCGCCGGGAGAGGGCCGGCGCGCAGGAGAGGGGTCATTATCGCGTCAAAACACGTTAAACGGATATTCGACGTAGAACCGCACTTCATTGCCGCTGACGTTATAGTCGCTGGCGTTGCTGGAAACCCGCAGTACCGAATACCGGAGTCTGAATTTCAAATCTTTCGCCGCCCCGTTTTGCACCTGGTATTGAACCTGATTGAACCATTCGTGTTCTTTGCCGTTGCTGGTCTCTGACGTTTTAATGTTATCCCCGCGCACGTAGGCGGTGGTCCAGGTCAGCCCCGGTAGCCCCAGCCCGGCAAAATCCAGTCCGTACGATGCCTGCCAGGAACGTTCATCTTCCCCGTTAAAATCAGACCAGTAGGAGTTGGCCAGCCAGATGGTGTTCCCGCCATCGCCGACGCCGCCCTGGTTCTGGTAGCCGCCGTAGTGGTAACCGGTGCTGCCGCTGCTTTGCTGATAAGCGACTTTAAAGGTATGAATATCCCAGATGTAGCTGGCGGCCAGGCTCCAGATGCTATTGCTGCGACCGGTGTCATTGGCGTCGGCATATTCTTGATCCAGGCGTGAGTTATAGCCGTTGAAATCGAGAACCAGCTGTTGGTTGGCGGCGAACGGCTGCTTATAGTTCAGGCCAAGATACTGTTTGTTCAGCACATCTTCGACGTGTGACGCGTACAGCGCGCCGCTGAGCTGGTCGTTGAATTGATAGCTGGCGCCGCCAAAGGTCAGGCTCTTCAGGCCGCTATTGTGGCTGTCGTCGCTTTTGCGCTGCTGATCGGTGAGATAACCGGCGTTAATGTCCAGACCGTCGATTTCGCGTGAGGTCAGCATGGTGCCGGTATAGCTCTCGTAGAGCAGGCGCGAGTCGTCGGCGTAGACGATGGGCAGCATCGGCCGCTGGCTGCCGTAGCTGAGCACGGTATTCGAAAAGCGCATTTTGCCGGTGGCGCCGAATTTCGCGAGGTCGGATTTTGCCCGGCCGTCGTCATCCTGGGCGAAAAAGTCGATGCCGCCCGCGCCGCTACGGCCGCGGCCGCCGTCGAGACGCACGGCGTACTGGGCGATGCCGTCCACGCCGAAGCCGACCGGCCCCTGGGTAAAGCCGGATGCGAAGGTGGCGATAATTCCCTGGCCCCATTCGGCTTTATCCGGCAGCCCATCGCGATAATCGCGTTTGATATAAGCGTTACGTAAAAAGAGATCCAGATGACTGTCGTCAATAAAGCCCTGGCTGGTCGATTGTTGGCTGGCGAAAGCCGGTGCGGCGGCAATAATGCCAAGTGCGATTAACGATAATTCTTTTTTCACTGAAGGCACTTCTCTGTCTGTCGATATATTCAAGGGAATCACTGCAATCGCGATATTCTCCTGAAATAATGTCGAAAGCAATCATTGTGTGAGCAATGGTATCGGCAGGAAACAAGCGGTGTGGCGCGCGCTGGCTGCGTTTGGCGAAGAGGGGTGGACTATTTATTATCTGGAGGAACGCGGTTCTGAAAGGCGGATTGTGTACGCTGTTTTTTATTTGCCAAATAATATCTTGCTGAGTGACAGCGCTTAAAATAATTGGCTGTGACGAGGTGCAGCAATAATTAACGGTTTGTGCGCTTAAGTTATCAATTGATGCGGCTAAATATTTTTACTGGTAGATAAAAAAGGGAGGCAGACATGCCTCCCGCTGGCGGTTATTTAATCCCGTCGGCCTTCATGCGATCGCGAATATGCTGGGCGCGGGCTTCCGATGCCGGGTGATCGTCAAACATAGAGCTCTGACGACCGGCTTCCAGCTTGGCCAGTTTTTCGAAGCTGGTGGCCAGTCCCGACGGATTGATGCCGCGCTTACGCAACAGGTCATAAGAGTAGTCATCCGCTTCCGATTCCTGACGCTGGGAGAACTGCGAGTTCACCAGTTTTTCGCCTAAATCGCCCAGCTGCGACTGCGACAGGCTGCCGACGATGCCGCCGGCGGAGGCCGCCGCCGCACGCACGGCGTTGGTCCCCAGCGCGACCTGCATGCCTTTCTTCACGTGGCCCAGCGCAACGTGACCCATTTCGTGGCAGATAACCGCTTCAACTTCATTATCGTTCATCAGGTCCATCAGCCCGCTGTAAACGCGGATGCAGCCGTTCGCCATCGCGAAGGCGTTCACATCCTTGGTCTCATAGACCTTGTAGTTCACTGGCTGGCCATTGATGTTATCGCCCAGCGCGGTCGCGATTTTGCTCAAACGCTGGCTGTATTCACTGCTGGCCGGGGCGATTTTCGCTTTGGCGTCCATCTCTTTACAGGCCTGGTCGCTTAAGGTTTTCACCTGCGCGTCGCTGAGGGAGTATGCCTGGAAGGCTTCGGCCCCTGAGCTGAGCAGACCGTTGGAGTCCATGTTCTGACATCCGGTGAGCGTTGCTGCGATCCCAAGAGCAAGTACGGTTGAGCGAATTTTCATTTTTTTATCTTCCACAATCTTATGGTTGTTTATCCGACAATACGGCGACGGCAGGGAACCGTATTCTGCGTAAATTATAAAGAGTATCGCAGGATACGGGCGAGCGGATTCCGGCGTAGCACAACCTGTTCCAGAGATTTCTTAAAGGGCAAAAGGATGCTCCATGTACATGACTTGTCGCTTGGGTTACATTGTTCACACTTTTTTCCGGCGTAGCCCAAAACGCGCTCTCGTCAAGTCGTTAAGGGCATGGCCTTCAACAGTCCGAACTGGAGTCAAAATGTCCTCACGTAAAGAGCTTGCTAACGCTATTCGTGCGCTGAGCATGGACGCTGTACAGAAAGCCAAATCCGGCCACCCGGGGGCCCCGATGGGTATGGCTGACATTGCCGAAGTGCTGTGGCGTGATTTCCTGAACCATAACCCGAACAATCCGGCCTGGGCTGACCGTGACCGTTTTGTGTTGTCAAATGGCCATGGTTCGATGCTGATTTACAGCCTGCTGCACCTCACTGGCTACGATCTGCCGATTGAAGAGCTGAAAAACTTCCGCCAGCTGCACTCCAAAACCCCGGGTCACCCGGAAGTCGGCTACACCGCGGGCGTGGAAACCACTACCGGTCCGCTGGGCCAGGGTATCGCTAACGCGGTCGGGATGGCTATCGCCGAGAAAACTCTGGCGGCGCAGTTCAACCGTCCGGGCCACGATATCGTCGACCACTACACCTACGCCTTCATGGGCGACGGCTGCATGATGGAAGGCATTTCTCACGAAGTGTGCTCCCTGGCCGGTACTCTGAAACTGGGCAAACTGGTGGCCTTCTATGATGACAACGGCATCTCCATCGACGGCCACGTTGAAGGCTGGTTCACCGACGATACCGCGAAACGCTTTGAAGCCTACGGCTGGCACGTGGTACGCGGCGTTGACGGTCACGACGCTGACGCCATCAAACGCGCAGTAGAAGAAGCGCGTGCAGTTACCGACAAACCGTCCCTGCTGATGTGCAAAACCATCATTGGTTTTGGTTCGCCGAACAAAGCCGGTACCCACGACTCCCACGGCGCACCGCTGGGCGACGCAGAAATCGCGCTGACCCGCGAAGCGCTGGGCTGGAAACACGCGCCGTTTGACATCCCGTCTGACATCTATGCGCAGTGGGATGCCAAAGAAGCCGGCCAGGCGAAAGAAGCGGCGTGGAATGAGAAGTTTGCTGCCTACGCGAAAGCCTTCCCGCAGGAAGCGGCCGAATTCACCCGTCGTATGAAAGGTGAAATGCCGTCTGACTTCGACGCCAAAGCTAACGAGTTCATCGCGAAGCTGCAGGCTAACCCGGCGAAAATCGCCAGCCGTAAAGCGTCGCAGAATGCTATCGAAGCCTTCGGCCCGCTGCTGCCGGAATTCCTCGGCGGCTCCGCTGACCTGGCGCCGTCCAACCTGACCCTGTGGTCTGGTTCTAAGCCGCTCAACGAAGACACCGCGGGTAACTACATTCATTACGGCGTGCGTGAATTCGGTATGACCGCTATCGCCAACGGTATCGCGCTGCACGGCGGTTTCCTGCCGTACACCTCCACCTTCCTGATGTTCGTGGAATACGCGCGTAATGCGGTACGTATGGCCGCGCTGATGAAACAGCGTCAGGTGATGGTCTACACCCACGACTCCATCGGTCTGGGTGAAGACGGCCCGACTCACCAGCCGGTAGAGCAGGTGGCTTCCCTGCGCGTGACGCCGAACATGTCCACCTGGCGTCCGTGTGACCAGGTTGAATCCGCGATTGCGTGGAAATATGGCGTAGAGCGTCAGGACGGCCCGACCGCGCTGATCCTCTCCCGTCAGAACCTGGCGCAGCAGGAGCGTACCGCAGAGCAGCTGGCAAACGTCGCTCGCGGCGGTTACGTGCTGAAAGATTGTGCCGGCCAGCCGGAGCTGATCTTCATCGCCACCGGTTCCGAAGTGGAGCTGGCAGTGGCCGCGTGGGACAAACTGACTGCCGAAGGCGTGAAGGCGCGCGTGGTCTCCATGCCGTCCACCGACGCGTTCGACAAGCAGGATGCCGCTTATCGTGAATCCGTACTGCCGAAAGCCGTTTCTGCCCGCGTCGCGGTAGAAGCCGGTATCGCGGACTACTGGTTCAAATACGTTGGCCTGAACGGCGCTATCGTTGGCATGACCACCTTCGGTGAGTCTGCGCCGGCTGAGCAGCTGTTCGAAGAGTTCGGCTTCACCGTCGACAACGTGGTCGCTAAAGCGAAAGCGCTGCTGTAAATCCCCACTGCTATCGCCCGGCCCGCTGCCGGGCGATAGCCGCCCTAAGCAATGACCTGCCTGTTATGATTTCGTCTTTTTCCTCCTGAATCATTTCTTACTCTATTTTGTGCGTGACCGCTGATTTCTGTACGTTTTTTTGTGCAGACCGGCAAATGTAGACCAGATTCAATAGGCGCCCGCGCGATCGCGCCGCACCCCTCAATTCCGCCGGAAGTCTGCAAAGGAGACCCCGCCATGCCGTCACCGATGATTTATCAGGATCTCACCACCACCGCGCTGCTCAGCCATGCGGCGCAATACCACAGCGAGACCGAGATCGTCTCGGTGAGCGCTGGCGGTGAGAAGGAGCGCAGCAGCTGGGGGGAGGTGGCCAGCCGCGCTCAGCGGCTGGCGTCGGCGCTGGCATCATTGGGGCTGCCACCGGGCGCCCGCTGCGCCACCCTCGCATGGAACAACCGTCGCCACCTGG
>OIZL01001251.1_pt1 | contig 14554 bp, 16 predicted proteins | sample 1588541 | NCBI WGS metagenome assembly OIZL01 (sample SAMN03283285) | human gut metagenome | biome: human-associated habitat; material: feces | host: Homo sapiens | place: Peru | collected 2012 | reverse complement strand
AATTAATCACAAAGTCTACCATACATCGTAGACTTTTTTCTTTTTTTTTAGTACAATTATATCGTGAGGTAAACTATGAAGAATATGAAAGCTAAGATCTTTGTTAATTCTATAACAATGGTTAGAGTTATTGGAACCCTAATTATGCCATTTGTAAGTATGATAATGACTCCTAGTGAAGTTATATTTTATATTATCATCTTACTATTAACAGACAGCATAGACGGCATTATGGCTAGAAGATTAAATGCCTGCACAACATTTGGAGCTCTTCTAGATGCAGTTGCTGATAAACTTTTAGGTATAGCGACTCTAGCAGTTCTAGCTTTTAGTTATCCAATAATGTTTTTACCAATTATAACCGAAACCCTTATTTGTTTAATAAATACCAATGGAGCTGCAAATGGGGGCTCAACCGAAAGTTCATTCTTAGGAAAATTCAAAACTTGGATTTTTGGTATCGCAATAGTCTTTGGTTTCTTTACACTATATTCAGAAGACATCATTTTATTATTTAATGAAACGACCAAAATAGGTAATGAATTAATTAATCTTTTTACATACATAATAAAACATAAAGAACCAGTTATTTCTATACTTGCATCAGTTTGTGCTGGCTGTGATATCATGGTAGCAGCTGACTACCGTTCAAGAAATAAAAGTGAAATCAAGAAAGCCAAAGAGCAAGGCCTAAAAGCCAAAGAGTACCAACTTAAGAAAAAAGATGATTTACTATTTGCTTTATTTGACACCGAATATTATCAAAAAACTAAAAAAGAACCACTATTACAAAGGTTAGGAGAGGAAAAGAAAAATGAGAAAAAATCTAAAAGAAAATAAATACTTTCAAATCGGTTTAACTGCTTTTATCGTTATAGCAGCAGCTATCGTATTTTATTTTTTAATATTTAAACTAGGACTTATCTATGCATATCTAAAAGCCTTTATTGGTTTCTTTACACCATTTATCATCGGCTTCATCTTTGCATATTTATTAAATCCAATAGTTAATTTCTTTAATAAAAAAGTAATATCTAACTGTTTTAAAAATTCTAAGTTAAAAGAAGATAAGAAAAACAAACTAATAAATAACATAAGTATCTTTGTAACAATCATTATTTTCTTAGGAATAATTATCTTACTATTTAGCTTTATCCTACCAGAACTATTAAAGAGTATTGAAAAAATTGGTCTTAATATGCCAAGCTATATTAATGAAGCTAAAAACTATTTACTTGCTAGATTAAAAGATCATGAAGAAATTCAAAAAATTGTATTAAATAACTATGATGCAATTAATAACTATCTAACTAACATTTTAAATACTAAACTTTTACCACAAGTAGAAGAGTGGTTGGTAGTACTTTCTGACGGGGTCTTTGGTGCTGTTAAAGTCATCTTTAATATTGTTATGGGCTTCGTAATTTCTATCTATTATCTTGCTGATAAAGAAAGCTTTATTAATGGAACTAAGAGATTAACCTATGCAGTCTTACCAGTAAAAAGTGCTAATAAAGTAATTGAAAATGCTAGACATACAGATTTTATCTTTGGTAACTTTATCATTGGTAAACTTCTAGATGGTGCTGTAATTGGTTTTATAACCTTTGTTTTCTTAACAATCTTTGGCTATCCATACTCACTATTAATTGGAGTTTTAATTGGTGTAACTAATATGATTCCATACTTTGGCCCATACATTGGTACCATTCCAAGTGCCTTATTAATCCTTATGGATAGTCCAGCTAAATGTTTAGTATTTATTCTATTTATAATAGCCTTACAACAAGTAGATAGTTACCTAATTGAACCAAGACTATGTGGCTCAAGAACTGGTCTAAAAAGTTTCTGGGTTCTAGCATCAATCTTACTTTTTGGTAACGCTTTTGGTATCGTAGGTATGCTAGTAGCAGTACCAGTATTTGCTCTTATCTACGGCTATTTAGATAACAAAATTATCAATAGACTAAGAAATAAAAAGTTACCAACTGAAAACGAAGAATATGGCACAATTGAAAGAATAAATTCCGAAACAAATAAAGTGGTAACAAAGAAATAGACTTTTAAATAAGTCTTTTTTGCTATATAATTAAGTGGGGTGCATTAATGCAAAATATATATAATTATGATTATCAAGAATTAGAAAATAAATTAATAGAGCTTGGCGAAAAAAAATATCGTACTCGCCAAATATGGGAGTGGCTTTACCTAAAAAAAGTCTCATCTTTTAAAGAGATGACTAACTTAGGCAAAGAGTTAATATCAAAGTTAGAAGAAAACTTTGCATTTCCAAACATTAAAATTTTAAAAAAACAAGAAAGTAAACTAACAAACAAATACTTATTTGAACTGTTTGACGGCAACTTCATAGAGGCCGTTCTAATGAGACACGACTATGGGCTTTCAATTTGTGTATCTAGTCAAGTAGGCTGTAATATGGGCTGTGCCTTTTGTGAAAGCGGTAGACTAAAAAAAGTAAGAAACCTAGAAGCTGGCGAAATCATTAGTCAAATTATTCTAGTTTCAAATGATATAAACGAAAGAATTTCAAGTGTTGTCATCATGGGAATTGGTGAGCCATTTGATAATTACGATAACATTATCAAGTTTGTTAAAATCATCAATAACTCTTACGGCCTAGCAATTGGCGCAAGGCATATAACCATTAGTACTTGTGGAATCATCCCTAAAATCAAAGAGTTTATGACTTTACCATTACAAGTCAATCTTGCAATCAGCTTACATGCACCAAATAACGAACTTAGAAAACAAATAATGCCTATAAGTAATGCCTATCCACTTGACGATTTAGTTAACGTTTTAAAGGAATATATTGCAAAAACTAATAGACGAGTAACCATAGAGTATGTTATGCTTAATAATGTAAATGATAGTAATAAAAATGCATTAGAACTAGCACACCTTCTTAAAGGAATGAATGTTTATGTTAATCTAATTCCATATAATGAAACTAGTCATTTAGAATTTAAAAGAAGTGATAATATAAATAATTTTTATGATACATTAAAAAAATGTGGAATAAATGTAACTGTTAGAAGAGAATTTGGTGGAAACATAGACGCAGCATGTGGACAATTAAGAGCAAAAGAGGTGAAGTAGATGAAATCATTTTATTTAACAGACACAGGAAAAGTAAGAAGTCACAATGAAGACTCTGTAACAATTGTAAAAAACGCTAGTGGTGAGCATCTAATGATTGTCGCTGATGGCATGGGTGGACACCGTGCCGGTGAAGTTGCTTCCTCAATGGTCGTAACTCATATTGGCTCTCGCTTTAGTGAGCTATCAAGCATTGGCTCAAAATTAGATGCTGCAGCTTGGTTAAATGAAAACATTAACGAAATAAATACTAGTATTATTAAATACGCAGAAGAAAACCCTGACTCAATGGGGCTTGGAACAACCGTTGTTATGGCACTTTTAACAAAAGACTTTCTAATCTTTGGTAACATCGGTGACTCAAGTGGTTTTGTCCTAAAAAATAATAAACTTCATAAAATCACGAAGGATCACACTCTAGTTAATCTTTTAGTAGAAAGCGGTGAGTTATCAGCAGCTGAAGCTGAAAATCATCCAAAGAAAAATGTCCTTATGCGTGCTTTAGGGGCCGCAGACAAACAAGACCTAGACATCTTTGACGTCGATCCAAACGTCGACGCTGTCTTGCTATGTAGCGATGGCCTTACTAACATGCTAACAAAAGACCAAATAGAAAAAGTATTAATAGATCCAGAACTAAATGAAGAAACCAAACTAATCAAACTAATTAAAAAATGTAACGTAAGAGGGGGAACAGATAATATATCAATAGCGTATCTTGTTAAAGAAGGTGGTATAGAATGATACAAAAGGGGCAAAAAATAAATGACCGTTACCAAATAATTAAATCCATTGGTGAAGGTGGAATGGCTAACGTATACTTAGCGTTTGATACAATTTTAGAAAGAAATGTTGCAGTAAAAGTATTAAGAGGAGACCTTGCAAACGACGAAAAATTTGTAAGACGTTTTCAAAGAGAAGCTCTAAGTGCAAGCTCACTATCTCATCCAAATATCGTTGAAGTATATGATGTTGGTGAAGATAATGGAATTTACTACATCGTAATGGAATATATTGAAGGTAAACATCTTAAACAGCTTCTAAAAAGAAGAGGTAAACTAACAACTGAAGAAGCCGTAGATATCATGCTTCAAGTAACTGATGGAATGGCTTGTGCTCATGACTCTTACATTATTCATAGAGATATTAAACCACAAAATATTATGATTTTAGAAAATGGTTTAGTAAAAATAACTGACTTTGGTATTGCAATGGCTTTAAATAGTACCCAGCTTACTCAAACAAATAGTGTTATGGGTAGTGTTCACTATCTGCCACCAGAACAAGCATCCGGAAAGGGCTCAACCATCCAAAGTGATGTATATTCGATGGGAATTTTATTTTACGAACTACTTACTGGTACTCTTCCATATAAAGGAGATAATGCCGTAGAAATAGCACTTAAACACTTAAAAGACCCACTACCAAGCATTAGAGAAGAACTACCAAATATACCGGTGCCGGTAGAGAATATCATCTTAAAAGCCTGTGCTAAAAATCCTAAGAATAGATATGCTGATGCCAGAGAAATGCACGAAGACTTAAAAACTTGCTTAGATAAATCAAGAGCAAATGAACCAAAATATGTATATAACTATCCTGAATACGACGAAAAAGAAAAGAAAGAAAAAGTTATAAGTAAATCTTTACCTGAAGAAAAAACTGTAAAGAAAGAAGTTGTTGATGTGAAAAAAATAACTGAAAAAGAAATTGATTCTCACAAAAAAGAAAATAAAACTCTAGTAGTCCTAGCATTTATATTTGCCGCTCTAGTAGTTATAACAACCTCTGTAGTCTTATTAATTCCTAAACTTACATCATCAAAAGATTTAGTAGTACCTGACGTATCAAATATGACCGTAGATGAAGCAATCGACGAACTAACAAAACTAGGACTAAGAATTAGTGCTGAAAACAAAACAACAACAAGTGAAACCATAGAAAAAGGTAAGATAGTTAAAACTAGTCCAAACAAGGGAAGAACTGTCAAAAAAGGTTCAGAGGTAGTATTATACGAATCAATAGGTAGTGGTACAATTACTTTAGAAGACTATACAGGTAAAAACTATATTGAAACTAAAACAATCTTAGAACAAGTTCATAAACTATTTGTTATTCAAAAAACTGAAGAAGTTAAAAATGGTGAAAACTATGAAAAGGATGAAATTATTCGCCAAGAGCCAGCCGCTGGCACTGAGGTAAAAGAAGGCGATACAATAACGCTGTATGTCCCTGATGTTACAGATGTTTATCCAGACTTTACTAACGGAAGCTATAGTCTAAAAGATATTGAAGCTTTCTGTAAAAAATATAAACTAGAATTACAAGTAGAATACAAATCAACTGATGAATATGAACAAGGAGCAATTATCAGCCAAACAAGACTTGCTGGTTCATCAATAATTAGTAATATGACTTTAAAAATAATTATTGCTGAAGCACCTGACCCAGATGCTGTGGATGAGTAATATGGAAGGAACAATAGTTAAAATAATTAGTAACCTAGTTACAGTAGAAGCAAATGGCAATCTATATGACTGTAAACCAAGAGGTAAATTCTATCATGAAAAAATATCCCCAATCGTTGGGGATATTGTAGAGATAGACCCTGAAAATAAATATATTCTTAAAATTAAACCCAGAAAAAACGAACTTGCTAGGCCTCTAATTAGTAACGTTGATAGCTGCATCATCGTAACAAGTGTAAAAAAACCAGATCTTTCACTTAACTTACTAGATAAAATGCTAGCAAATGTTATCTATGAAAAAATAGAACCAATAATTTGCTTTACTAAAACGGATCTTTTATCATTTAAAGAAAAAAGAGAACTAAAGAAAATAATGAAATACTACGAAAAAATTGGTATAAAAGTAACAACCAATAAAAAACTATCAAGGCTAACTAAAATGATAGCACATAAAATTGTCGTTCTAACTGGGCAAACCGGAGCAGGTAAAAGTACACTACTTAACAAACTAAATCCTAATTTAAACCTAGAAACAAATGAAATAAGTAAAGCCTTAGGTAGAGGAAAACATACAACAAGACACGTAGAATTATTTAAATATAAAACCTCACTAATTGCTGATACTCCAGGATTTAGTGCTCTAGAACTAAATAAAATACCTAAAAAAGAACTAAAAAATACTTTTATAGAATTTAACTTAAACTGTGAGTACAAAGACTGTAATCATCAAAACGAGAAAAACTGTGAGGTAAAGAAAATGGTTAACTCAGGTAAAATCTTAAAATCAAGATATGAAAATTATTTAAAATTTATGGGGGAATTATGAAAATAGCAGTTTCTTTTATTAAAAGTAAATATGACGATATCACAACAATTCAAAAGATAGACGAAACAAGTGCTGACTACTTACATGTAGATATCATGGATGGAAAATTTGCTGGTCAAAAAAATTACAGTGTGGAAGACATCATAAACCTAGCAAAACATACAAGTAAGCTCTTAGATATTCATTTAATGGTCCTAAATCCTGAAAGTTATATTGAAGGCCTAGTTCAATTAAATGTTAAATGTATCACATTCCATGTAGAAGCAACCGATAAAGTAAATGAAATTATTGATCTAATTCATTCTTATGGAATCAAAGCGGGTATCAGTCTTAATCCTGAAACAAGCGTAGAAAAAATAAAACCATATTTAGATAGAATAGATGAAGTTCTAATAATGACTGTCCATCCCGGAAAAGGTGGTCAAACATTTATAGAAGAAATGACCAAGAAAATAGACAGACTAAATAACCTTGGTGATTACATTCTAGCTGTAGATGGGGGAATCAATGCTGAAACAATCAAACTAGTAAAAAAAGCTGATATGGCTATCAGTGGCTCATTCATCTGTGAATCTAACGACTATGAAAAAAGCATAGAAATATTAAGAGGGTAAGCCTCTTTTTTGTCTTTAAAAAAATATTAGGAGGGTTTAATTATGGATAAAAGAGAAAACATTAAAGTAAGAAAAGTAGAAGCAAATGTTAAGGGTATTAATATAGAATTTGATGAGTATTACAAAATTAACCCAGTAACAGGAGAAGAAATATTTGATAGAGATCTAGAAATTGAAAATGATACGAAGTTATATGATATCTATAAAAAACAAATGAATTTATTAACGTCATCAGAAATAAAAGATATAAGAAAAAAATATGATATGAGTCAAAAAGAATTTGCTTTAGCAATTGGCATTGATGAAATTACCATTCATCGTTTAGAAAATGGCTCCATTCAAACAAAATCAGTTGACTCAATTATCAAAAATTATACTAAACAAAATAACTAAAAAAGTACATTTTGTACAGTGCACTGTACAAAATTGACAATATAATATATTTGAGTTATAATGTGAATGGAGGTATGTAATATGATAAAAAGAGAAAAATATCTTAAAATTATTAGACCATTTTATGAACAAGACTTAATCAAAGTAATAACCGGTATTAGAAGATCGGGTAAATCAGTTATATTAACCCAAATAATGGATGAATTAAAAGAATCAGGGATAAAGGAAGAACAAATAATATATATTAATTTTGAATTTGCAGATTATATTGATATAACAGACGCAAAAAAATTAAACGCTTTTATTGAGCAAAAGTTAATAAATAAAGCGAAATACTATGTATTCTTTGATGAAATCCAAAACGTTGATAAATGGGAAAAAGTAGTAAATTCACTAAAATCTAAATATAATAAAAATATTTCAATATTTATCACTGGATCAAATAGTGATTTACTTTCAGGAGAATTAGCTACTTATATTGCAGGAAGATACGTAAGTTTTAAAGTTTATCCATTTACATTTGCTGAAGCATGTGAACTAAAAGACATAAAAGACAACGATAAATATGAATTAGAAAGAGTGTTTGATGACTATATCATTTGGGGCGGAATGCCACAAAGATTTTCTTTAAAAGATGAATTACAAGTCAAAACTTATTTATCTGATGTTTATAATTCTATTGTTATTAAAGATATAATTGAAAGATTTAAAATTAAAGACATTGATTTATTTAACAAAATATTAACTTTTATTATGACTACACCATCTCAAATATTTTCAGCAGAAAGCCTAACTAAATACTTATGTAGTGAAAACATTGAAGTCTCTAAAATAACGATATATAACTATTTAGAATATATGTGCAGAGCAATACTTATAAATAAAGCAGAAAGATTTGATGTACGTGGAAAAAGAATATTAAATGGAAAATATAAATATTATTTAACTGATTTAGGATTAGGTCAGGTAATAAACAATGAAAGAAAAAAACAAATGGGTGCTTACATAGAAAATGTTGTCTATAATGAATTGTTATCAAGAGGCTATGATGTTAAAGTTGGAACCCTAGATTCTGGTGAAATAGATTTTATAGCAACTAAATTTAATGAAAAAATCTATATTCAAGTTGCATATATTTTAAGCGATGAAACAGTAATTGATAGAGAATTTAACGTTTATAAAAAAATAGAAGATAACTATCCAAAATATGTTCTTTCAATGGATAAAATTGATTTATCTCAAAATGGCATTATCCACAAGAATATTATTGATTGGTTATTAAATAAATAGAAAATAGGAAATATAATGAAAACAGACTATGAAATAAGTCCTAAAGCCCAAGCATTTGACTTATTAGAAACAGCAGAATATGCTAAAACTAAGAAAGAAGCCCTAAGATTATCAAATAAAGCCCTTAAAATTTACCCGGATTTCTTAGATGCTACACTTTTTCAAATTCGTATGGAAGAAAATCCCTTAAAAAGAGATAAACTTCTAAATGATTCAATAGAGAAAGAAAAAAACAAACTTACAAAAGAGGGGTACTTTGAAAAAGATTATATAGGAATATTTTACGGTGTTTTTGAAACAAGACCTTACATTAGAGCCCTTTATTTAAAAGCATCTTACCTAGCAAATGAAGGCAAAATAAAACAAGCTCTTAGTGTATGCGATGAAATACTAAGATTAAATGAAAATGACAATACTGGTACTAGATTTTTAAAAATGGCTTTACTTGCTTGTTTAGAAGAAGAAAGCGAAATGCTAAAATTTTACAAAAAATATCCAGAGGAATCTCTAGAAATGTTATTTCCATTATTTGTCCTATACTATAAAATGGGTAATGATAAAAAAACTAAAGCATATCTAAATAAAATAAATAAAGCTAATAAATATTTTATAAAATATTTTAACGACACCTTAGAGCAAGCTTATGATGCCCCAAAAGGATACTATTTACTAGGAAAACCATCCGAAATATTTATGTATTTTAATAACTACGAATTCCTAATAAATACTATCCCGTCAATTGACTATTACATACTTAAATACAGTAAAATCTCATAATGTTTCAATATCTGAAACATTTTTTTTATCAATTACTTCTTTAAAACTTGTCACAATATAATTATCCGTAGCACCAATTATAATCCTCTCTAAAACTTTGCCATTAACCCTAAATCTAATTCTAGCCGGAAGCTCCTCAAAGGGATCCATACTTCTCTCATTTATCGGAAACGTATATTTCACGATATCCTCATCAAACTCATTTTTATATAAACTACTCACATTAATCACCCTTAATAAAATATATGATTAAAAAAAGCATAATTTGCCACAATAATAACATGAAAAAGAAATATTATATTTTAATTACTATCTTTTTAATATCTATAATAAGTATTTATAATTTATACTGTGCAAAATTCATATCACCATCTTACCAAAATCTCTACTTAAAGCAGCTTATTTGGTATATTTTTTCATTTGCTCTTATATACATTTCATCAAAAATAAACCCAAACTTTATCTTAAATAATTCCAAATATTTTTATATCCTAGGAAACATTTTACTACTAGTAACTCTTATATTTGGTGTAAACGTTGGTGGCAGTAGGTGCTGGCTTCAAATAGGTAGCATCAGTTTTCAAACAAGCGAGTTTATGAAAATTGCTCTTATTCTATCCCTAAGAACCATTTCTCTAAAAAGATATAGCAAATTAAAATTCTTTATTTATAGTACAATGCTTACTTTAATTCCGAGTCTTTTAACCTTCTTAGAGCCCGATACGGGCGCTGTAATCATCTACTTAATCATCTATTTATCATTCTTATTTCTCTATAAATATCCTAAAAAAATATACTATATTCTAGCATCCATCATCCTAATATTTAGCGGTCTATTTCTATATCTATACTATCAAAAACAAGATTTATTCATAAATATCTTTGGCACCTCATTTTTCTATCGTATGGACCGTATAACCTCATTTACCAAAGGGGAAGGGTACCAAATAAACACAGCACTAGACAGTATTAAATCATCATCTATTTTTGGCATCAAAGATTATTTATATTTTCCAGAAAGCACTACTGACTTTGCTTTTACACTTTTACTAGCATCTTGTGGCATCATGGGAGCAAGTATCTTTTTAATAATCTACCTAGCAATGCTCATCTTAATAACCAAATTAAAAACTGATAAATACCTAAAAATATCTCTTTTATCGGTTCTAACCATTCAGCTAACTGTCAACGTCCTAATGAACATCGGCTTATTTCCAATAATCGGCATCACACTACCATTTCTATCTTATGGTGGCTCTAGTTTACTATCTAACATAATCTTACTTACTCTAACACTAAAAAAAGTATCAGATGATACTTATCTATAAGGTGGATAATAATTATATCCTCCATAGTAATTATATCCATAAGGTGGCATAGTAGGTGGCATAGTAGGTGGCATTTGATAATTACCTTGGTAAGGCATATTATTTACAGCATACACTGGCCTAGGTCTAGAAGCAGATACAACAGCGGCTCCGCCAAGTCCTCCAAGTAAAAAAGGAAACCAAAATTGTCTTTCACCACTCATATTAGGATAATTTTGATAATTGTAATACATAATAAACTCCTCTCAGAGTATTATATGTTATTTACTATAAAAGCGATATAAATTAATAGAAGGCTTATTAAATAACCTAAGTGGATATCTACTAGTACCAACACCACCACTAATATAAAGTAAAGAATTATCAAGTACATATTTTTCATCATTATAAATTCTAGCACCATTAACCTTAAATAAAGGTGGCATAAAAGGAATTCTAACTTGACCATTATGTGAGTGACCAGCAAGTATTAAATCGGGCATAGTATCTAACTTATCTATGACATCAGGAGCATGCGTAAGCATAATCATATAGCTATCATCAGATATTCCTTCATAAGCCTTACTCAAATCTAAATTACCCTCTAGATAATCATCTAATCCAATCAAACTAATATAATCTAAAGAACCATTATAAATATTAAGATTACTATTATCAAGTAAAATAATATTAGAAAGTGACATAATACTCTCAAAATAATCATTACTATCATGATTACCTCTAACCGCATATACATCCTCTTTAGGATTTATTTTTTTTAGTACATTAATAATATCATTCTTTTCTTCATCAGTTAACTTATAATTCTTATCTATTAAATCTCCAGTAAAAACCACAATATCCGGATTTAATAAATTAATTTTATCAACTAAATTTTCAAGTTCCTCTAAAAACACTGTTGTCCCATAATGTAAATCAGAAAAGTGAACTATCTTAAATCCATTAAAAGCTTCTGGTAACTTCTCACTAGTAATAGCTTCTTCTCTAATAACTAAACCCTTAGTACCAACATATCTAGCATCTAAATAAGTTAAAAATCCTAAGATAATTAAAAAAATAATAATCCTAGATAACAATCCCTTTTTATTTTCTTTCTTCATTACAACACCACCATTAAATAAAATAATAAATTATATAATACATGAAAACTAATCGGTAACTTTAAATCATCACTTTTCCTATAAACATAACCTAAAACTAAACTAAATATAAAAGCAATAATAAAATATAAATATTCAGATAAACTATTAATTCTAATAACACTAAATAATAAAGAACTAATTATTAAATACAAATATTCATTTTTAATAGTATCAAACCCATATCTAAAAGTAAGTTCTTCCAAAATAGGAGAAAGCATTACAACATATATAAAATAATAAGAAGGCCTAGCACCAATTAACGAAATCAAAAAACTATCATGCTCACTATTACCAATAAAATATTTAATAAAAAACAATAAACAAACTACTAATCCAAAAAGTAAATACTTTAAGTTCTTCTTCCTAAAACTCATCTTTTTATTAACATCTTTAAAATTCAAAAAGTAAATTAACAATATTCCAAATAACCCACCAAGTAAAGGATACTTATTAGAAATACTAGAAGCTAATATAAATATAAATAAAATTTTAATTATTTTATACTTTTTCATTATTTCACCAACACTACTATACCATAAAAATCATTGTTTAACACCTTAAAATAGTTTGAAAATGACACTTAGTTATGCTATACTTGTCATAGGATAGGTGATGGATGTGAAATATTTTAAAATATTAATACCTTTATTGTTTTTTTATGTTAACGTTTATGCTGATGAATGTTCATATAAAGAACAAGCAAATCTAAATAAAGAAGCCGCACTAGTACAAGCTAATTATGAATTAAAAGAAATCAAAAATAAAGTTACTAGTGAAGGTGGCGGCGAGTACGATCAAATAAATTATAATTTCATTATATCTTTTTATAATATAACTGAAAATCTAGCTTTAGAAGTTACTGATTCGTACACAAGAGAAAAAAAATCAATATACTACAGTGACACTGATAATGGCAAATATACTTTAACATCGGAAGATCAAGATAACATCATATCATATGATATCATAGTATATTCAAACACTGATAATTGTGGAAGAAAAAGATTAAGAAGTTTTTCCTTTACTAAGCCAAAATATAATCCCTATTCAGAATACTTAGTATGTAAGGGACATGAAGATTTACCTTACTGTCAAACTTTTGTTACTAAAGAAGTAGACATGAATATTACTCAAATAGTAAATAAAATAACTGAGATAGAAAATGGTAAAGATGGCAATGACGATCCAACTAAAGAAAATAAGTTTTTAAAATTCTTAAAAGAAAATTATCTATACATAATTGGGGGAACAGTTTTAATAGCTGGTGGTGTAGTAGGTGTGATAATTTATAGAAAGAAGCGTGTATTATAATGAAGAAGTATCTATTATTAATATCTCTTTTATTTGTAACTATAAATGTTGATGCCTCAAACGGTATTTGTGATGGTAGACCATCAGCAGCTAATGGTTATTGTTTATTAGAAACTCCACTTTCAGAGTCTAGAGAAGCTATTACTGGGTACGAGTTTACAGATGGACATACAACAACTAGCTGGCATCATACAACAACAATTGAAGATACTACTGTTGATTTATACTGTATTGACCCAAATAGAAATACCCCTAATACATTATATTATGGAAAAGAATTATCTGTTAAAAACGGAGGTTATGACGCAGGACTTATTAAAATGCACCAAATCTATCTGGCAGAAAAAAACTCAGTTGATTACATTGATATCAATACCGCAGTAAGATTTTTTAATGCAGGCTTAGGATATGGTAAAGGTGGCGGTGCTGAATGGGAAAGCATTGAAAAATATATTAATGGTGCTAACTTCTTTGAAGGCTTAGACCCAAAATATCCCGATTTTCCAACACTTAAAACTGACCAAAATTATCAAGCATCTCAAGCAATTTACTGTGCTGGAAAACTAGCTGGTGGCTCAAGTGCTTTCTGTAGATCATTTTTAAGTAGTTATGGAGGAATTTATACAGCAGAAACTAAAGACTATAATATAGAATTTGTCGTTGATGGAACTCCAGAAGATGTTCAAGGTTCATCATACGGATATCATAAGAAAGTAAAAGTAAAAGTTGAAGGTATTGAAGATATTGAAAATGCAATTCGAGATTATGGACTAAGTTATTTAAATCCGGAAATAACCTTTGAAAAAGTAAGTTGCTCAAAGGGTGAATGTAAAGCAAGCATATCTGAGGGAACCGATTTACTAAATGGTGACGATACTTTTGAATTGGAAGTATACGGTGACTATGAAGAAATAGCTTCAAACCCTAAAATAACAGTTGAAATAGACTATAAATATTTCTTTCCATTTGGAGCATCAGGCGTTGGTTTATTAGTAGAAGCTCCAAATGAATCAAACCAAAGAATGGTTGGCTACCTAGATAGTATGCATCACAAACTAACATTTGACTTAGATATAACTCTACCAAATGTGTGTAAATTCGAAAATGGCCAGTACAAACTAGGAAATAAAGTAGTAGGAATAGACGAATATATTAACGCTGGATGTTGTGAAGGAGTAGAAGAAGGAAAACTATCAGAATCACAAAAAGAAATCTATAAAGAGCAATGCGGCAACGAAGACATAGTATCACTAGTTACAGACTGTCAAGGTGATTGTAATGAGGA
>OIZL01001249.1_pt1 | contig 14560 bp, 17 predicted proteins | sample 1588541 | NCBI WGS metagenome assembly OIZL01 (sample SAMN03283285) | human gut metagenome | biome: human-associated habitat; material: feces | host: Homo sapiens | place: Peru | collected 2012 | reverse complement strand
TGTACCAAATGAAAAGAGTGCACCAATACTGGATACACTCTTCTTGATTACACTGTACGTTGTTTTAACAGCTTTTGTTGTATTTTGAACAACCGGTGTAGAAACAATCTTTTCACTTGTTTGTTTGACTTTAGAAGCATTTACTTTATTAACTACACTATGCTTTGCTTTGGAAATATAAGATGCTTTTTGAGGATGAATCTCATTACGATTTGGTAATGTATTTTGCTTCTTGATTTTATGCTCATTTCTTTTTTCTTTAATGAACTTCGTTGTGCGATAACTCGATTCAACAAATGTTTGTTTGGCAGCTTTTTTCACTGAATTTGTAGCTTGTACATTTGCATCGAATGAAATACTCTCTTGGCGAGTATCTTTATCCGTATTGCGTGTATGAAGTGTGTGCTGCTTAATAAAGTGTTTTATATTTGCCTTAGAATCTTTTGTTTTAATCATCTGTACTTTCTGTTTTGTCTTGATGTCTTTCAAATCAATCAACTCCTTTGTATGTAAAAAAAGAACATCTACTGTAGAAGTAAATGTTCATTGAATAGATTGTTTATTAACAAAACAGTAAAATTGCTAGAATGATGGCAAATATTATGAAAACAATGCCAAAAATGAGGAGCCCATATTTTAATATTCTAGATAAGACGTATTTATAGCCTTCTGTATATTTCGTAAAGAATTGCTTCTTCCTTAAGATAAAATACACGACCAAACAGACTAAGCCTACGATTCCATTATAAATAACTACGAGCGGAATAAAGATAGACAAAAAAGCATGCATAAAATCCATATAGCACAAAATAGCATCAATAAAAAGACACATAGTCCTCCATTAAAATCACACTCCCTAATCTAATTTGATTGTAGCATATGTGAAATTTGAAAGCACTGAAATTAGAAATTGTTTGAATTATGCAATCTTTTTATCACCAGGTTTAGTAGTATTTAAATCATATAGTAATCCTTTTGGCATCTTATTTACAAATGGAACTATTGAACCACCATACTTGATTAATCCACAACCTGTTGGTGCATTAGTAATATAGCTCATTTGTTCTTCTGAAATGTTTAATAGTTTGGCTAGATCCTCTCTGTCATTGGCAGATTGATTCAACATGACAATAAATTCAGAGTTCGACAACATGCTTGTACCTTGTTGAGAGGAGAGAAGATATTTAACATTTTGTGTAATACCCGTTGGATAGGCATCTCTTTTACGGAATTGTCTCCATGCAGATGCAAAGAAGGTTGCACTTTCTTCATTTTCAAAGATAACGTGAATCTCATCAATGAAGACGTGTGTACGTTTTCCTTTTCTCCAATTTTCATTGACACGGTTGATAATGGCATCTGTAATCACAAGTAGTCCCATCGTCTTTAATTGTTTGCCTAAATTAAAGATGTTAAATGACAAAATTCTAGATTTGATATCTACATTGGTTTCATGTGCAAAGATATTTAGGGATCCATTTGTAAATAGTTCTAATTTGATAGCTAATGATTTAGCTTCTGGTTCATTCTGCTCAAGTAGTTTGTTGTATAGGTGCTTTAATGTTGGAATATAGTTGTTTTTCATGGCATCCTGATAAACCAAAGATACACAACGATCGATAATAGAACGATCAATAGGGGATATACCACCATGATTCGTATCTAACTGTTCAAATAAAGACATGATGAATTGAGATTTATCTGCAATGGCATTCCCACTATCTCCATATCCTTCTGACATATCCATGGCATTAATATAATCTTTACTGTTCGTTCCAATACGAATGATCTGTCCTTTCATCGCTTTAATGATTGGATCATATTCACCTTCCGGATCCGCAATAATAATATCGTCATTCGTAGACAGAATTAAGAATTCAATTTCTTCTTTCGTAAGAAAAGATTTACCTGATCCAGGAATACCCAATACAAAAGAGTTTGGATTTTGTAATAAAGCTTTGTTACAAAGAATCGGATTGTTGGTAATGGCATTCTGACCATACCAAATACCACCTTTTTGCATAATTTCATGAGCACGAAAGGGAATAAATACAGCAGCACTTTCTGTAAGTAAGGTACGAGTGATATTGAGTTTGTTGACTCCAATAGGAAGGGCTGTTTGTAGACCATCCAATTGTCGCTTTGAAAAATAAAGCGTTTCAAGCTCGCATACATATTTACGAGCTACTGCCTTTAAGGTTTCACTATCTTTATCTAGTTCTTCTAATGAATCAGCAAGATGTACAACGGTAATATTGCATAGCATCATTCTTTGATCTCGTACAATTAAATCATCTAAGAATTCTTTACATTCCTTACGTTGTAGTTCCATGTCATAGGGGATAATGGCTGAGAAGTTATTGTTACGATTTTGTTTCATTTGCCAATCAGTAATGTTTTTTTCAACTCCTAAGAATTTATTTTCCACTTCACGAACAGCTTCATCAGTAGGAATTGTAATAATGTCCATAGAGTACATCAAATTCTTATTTAAATCACAAAGTTCAGATACAAATTCATCTTTTAAAAATCCAGGATAGTTACTGAGATATAATACTCTTCCATATTTGCCATCAAATTCAAAATATTTGTTGTGGTAATTACTCATTCTAGGCGTAATCAAATCCTTGAAAGAATGACCTTTTTTAGCCAAATCATTCATATCGAAAGAAAACTCTTCCGTTTCACTACGATAAAAGTCATGAAGCATTTTTAATCGTTCTTCCGCATTTAATTCAATACAAGAAGAGCCAAGTCTTGCAAACAGGGTAGAGAATTCAGTGGTGATTCTAAAAAAAGTAAATCTTGCTTCTTCAATACTGCTTTTAAAGATGGTTATCGTAATATATTTCTCTTGAACAATATCATCACTTTCAGACAATTTATCTAAAAGCATATTATTGTATTCTTCACGATATGGATCTAAGCTATCTTGTTTTAATGGAATCAAGATATCCTCTTTAAACTTCTTGATATCCACTTTTCGATTGTTGATAGTTATCTTTGTCATCACAGAAGAATCAAAAGAATTCAGTAAATCACTATAGCTTAAAAAGAGATTTTTTTTATCTTCTCCAGAAGCAATCTTGTAGTTGATATCCAAGAACCTATAACTCTTTGTATATTTATTACCGGATTTAAAAATACCATCCTTATAGATCGTGTCTACCGGGATGGTATCTTGAACGGTTCTAGGAATTCTTAATTTTTCTTTGTTGAGCTTTTTCAATCTTTCGTAGCTTTTTATCATGTACAATCGACTCCTTTCTTGATTGATTAATGAATGGTTCAAGTATTTCACAATAAAGATTAAACGGGGCATTAATCAAATTCCTTGTAGACAACACAGAAGAAGATATTGCCATCTTCACAATATCTTCGGTATACATTCCTTGAAAACGAATAAAGCCAAATGCCGCAAAGGGTGCAGCACCAAGCATACATAGCCAACTTGTCATCTCTGTACCGAGTCTTTCTTTGAATAAAAAATACAAGCCACACGCAATAGCACACGCTAGTATCGAAAAGATACTTTGTCGAAGGGATAATCCAAAGAAAATACTTTCGGTATAATCTCGTATTTCTTTGTTGATCTTAATTTCAAAATTAGATTTCATCATCAAAATCCTCATGAATAACATCTAATGGAATAGATGATGCAAATAAAATGTTATCGACAGGAATAACCATCTTTCCGCCATCACGACGAACAATGATTTTATCTTTTTCATGTTCTACTTTATACATCAATTTTTCTGTTAATGGTAAAGTTGAAGATTCAACAATATCCAATGAATCTCCTGTTTTTAATACAACTTTGTTTAAAATATAATCTTTCATGTTACGTTCCTTTCTTGCCAAAAAGGCATAATAAAAGCAGGAACAATATGCTCCTGCAAAAATACAAATCATTAATCTTCATATTCTTCTACTTGTAAAATTAAATCGTCAGATCCATAACCATAGTTATCAGCTGGATCTTTATCTTCCCATTCACCTCGCAAGCGAAGTATTTCTTCACCCTCAGCCATACTAGAACCAATTTCATCAATAAAACTTTGTGCTTCATCTTCAGAATCAAATATTTCCTCATCCACAAAGTCATCTACAACTTCGCAAGTTTCTTGATCAAATAAAATAACTTTAAATTTTGACATAACCTATCCTCCACATCATGTATTTGATTTTTAATTCCATCTTTTGTAAGCCATTTGTTGCCCAGCAATAGAACTACCGTGTCGTAATCCATCAGACATTGTTAAATCCATAATAGAATCTTTTTGCCTATTTAATTCGGCTAAGTAATCAATACGCCTCAATGCGATATTGTTTATCTCTTGAATTTTTCTGTTTTCCATAGTAAGTTCTTTTACACTTTCATTTAGCTGCTCTATTTTTTCATCCTTACTATTACTATTAGCAATTGAATATGCTGAAATTCCTGATAGTATAAGTATTCCAAATCCTTCTATAACTTGCACAGGATTTTCTCGACAATATGCAATTATGTTATTCACTTTTCCTTGAATGTTACTTTTTATACTAGTGTATTTTTCATTTAACTTCATCATCGTTGTTAACCTCGCTATTAAGTGATCTTAGTTTTTCTTTCAATTTTGACTTTAACGACTTAGATACTGGGTATTTATCAATTTTTTTTAAAAGAGATTCAGTGGTTTCTCCTCTTTTATACAATTCATTAACAACAGCCGAAAATATAGTATCAAATCCATATTCAGTTATTGCTTCACTAATTAAACCGATAATGCCTAAGGTTGCAATACCACCTATCATTCCTCCAGGTCCCAAAGCTGCTAAAGCAGCTGTAATTGCAGCTCCACCAGCTAATCCTGTAGCACTTAATGCAACCATAAAAATCAAACCAGGAACTCCTAATGCTGCTATTTTACTAACTATTTTATCCATTATTAATCTCCTCTCGTTTTATATTTTCTTCGACCATTTCTTTAATAAATTCAATTATCCCTGGTTTTCCTAATATGAGCTCAAGGATTCTATCTGTGCCTAATGTCATAAGCCATTCAAAAGATAACAAATATAAATACTTTTCCGTTTGATCTGTTTTTGAAAATTGTGAAGAGAAATAAGGCATAAATTGCTTTTTTATTGAATTGAAAACATCTTGCACTAAATCTGATTTTGGACTTTGACCATAACATTTAGATAACTGTTCATAAGAATCAATGATTAGTTCTCCTAAATGTTTGAAATCTTCTAAATCAAATTTAGAGTTGATGTTTTCTCCAATTTGTAACAAGCTAAGTTCTGTATTATTCTCAGATTCAGGAGATAATATTCCAGAAGCAAAATCATCTAAATTATTGTCAAAATCTGATATATCAAAATTTTGGACTTTTTCAATATCATATAAACATTTCATCATTTCTGCTGCAATAATTTTATTTTCTAAATGTTTCTTTTGCCTTTTTAGTTCAATAATTTGGCTATCCAAAGCCTTCTTCCATTCAAAGTTTGGATCTGATACCAATGTCTTTACTTGATCATTCGAGTATCCTAATTCTCTATATAGTGCAATTTGTTGAATCTTAATAACATCAGCACTTGAATAAAGATTATATACTTTTGAGCCTTTACGCTCAACTTTTGTTGGTTTAATAATCCTTCGTTCAATATAGTATTTAATTTCTCGAGTAGAGAGTCCTGTTTCTTTTGAAACCTCACTAAGAGTTCTGTATTTTTCCATCAATAGCACCTCTTTAAATATAGAATACATATAGCCGATATCGGCTGTCAACGAAAAAATTTAGAATTTACAATCCCATCATTTTTTTGACTATACGATCTGACATCCTAATTGTTCCTACAAGAACCAACATATTGAATATCAATTCTCCAATATAACTCCATACCATAGATACGCTAGATGCTGTTGAATCTACTACTGGTGGACTCGATGCAAAGGCTGAAAAGATGATACATGAAAGGACAATGATAGCTCCTTTTTGTTTTTAAAACAATTTTATTTAATATAATTTCTTTCATATAAGTTCCTTCTTGCTATTTGGGTATAAAAAAAGCAGGTTGCAAATTTTGGTTGAATGGTGCAGAGTTTCCGATAAAAATGGTGCAGAAGTTTTGGAATAATGGCACATCGTTTACGGATGAACGGTGCGCTTTTTTTTATTCTATGATTGTTGTGTAGTTAGGAGGATTTAAATATATGCAAAACTACACAACAATTATTGGTGTTCTCACTATGAGCACACATGGTGCTTCACAGAGAGAATGTCAGGCCCGCTACCATATCGGGTCCAGTACCTGCCAGCGTATTCTTCATATTTTTAAAAATTCAAGATATACGTTGAACGATCTGGAAAAAATGGATGAAGATAAACTGATCAATATCTTCTATCCTCAGGACAATCTGCGTCGAAAAAAAATTCCTTTGCCGGATTTCCAGAAAATATATGATCGTTTGATGCTTAAAGGAAGCAAAGCCAATCTTTTCTTCCTCTGGAGCGAATACAAAACAGATAATCCTGATGGGTATCAGTATTCTCAGTTTGTTGAGTATTTCAATCGGTTCGTTGAAGAACATTACGCTTCCAGAAATGTCTCTATGGCTGTTGAAAGAATTCCCGGAGAAAAAGTATACATTGACTGGGTTGGAGATAAGCCGTTGATCATTCTCGACAGAGAAACAGGAAAAATGAAGCCAGTACATCTGTTTGTAACTACTGCAGGAGTCAGTGATTACTGTTTTGTTGAACTGTTTGAAAATGAAAAAATGCCTAACTTTGTAAAAGGAACTGTTGATGCTTTGAATTTTTATGGTGCAGTTCCTAAATATCTTGTTCCAGATAATGCATCTACAGCTGTTACAAAACATACAAAAGATGAACTCATCATTAACAGTACCTATCAGGATCTTGAGCATTTCTACAATACGATTGTACTGCCGCCTTTACCTTACAAGCCCAAAGGAAAGCCGACTGTTGAAAAACATGTACAGATCGTTGAGACATGGGTAATAGAAAAACTTAAAGAACATGTCTATACATCTCTTCTGGCAGCCAATTCTGCATGTAAAGAAATAGCAGCGGAAATCAACAGCCGTGCAATACAAGGATGTAAATATACACGGAAGGAAATGTTTGAAATGTATGATAAGCCACAGATGAAGCCACTTTCCGACGGTTACTTCTCTCAGTGCGATTACATTGCCTTTGCCAGGGTTCCAAACAATTACCATCTTCTGTATGATAACCACTACTACTCAGTTAATTATACATATTATGACAAACCAGTAATATTAAAAGCCACGATGAGTACGATCACAATCTGTGACAGTAACAACAGGCTGATCTGTACGCACGACAGAGCCTACAAGCCATTTCCAAAGTACATCACCAAAAGCGAGCATATGCCCCCTCAGCATCTTTTCTACAGGGAAGTAAATGGACATGATGGAAATTACTATCGAAGATGGGCGTCTGCAATTGGTTCTTCCATGTCAAATTTTATTGAAATTATTCTGCATTCTTCTGAACATGAAGAACAGAGCTATAACTCATGTAACGGAATTCTGCATATGTGTGACGGAAAATCCAGGATTCTCTGCAATAGAGCAGCACAAAAGTGTATCGATTTAAAAAGCTGTAAATATACCTATTTCAAACGGGTACTGAATGAAATGCTGAACAATGAAGTCAGTGAATCATCAGAATCATTACCGGATCATAAAAATATCAGAGGAAAGGATTTCTACAAATGAACAATAAAACACCAGAAGAAATCTCAATGATGTTGAGAAAAATGCATATGTCATCAATGGCAGAAGAATACATGGAACAGATGGCTGATACTAATGCAGAACTGATGCCATTTGAAGAAAGATTCAATAAGATAGTTGAAGCTGAATGGGATGCAAGATATAACAAAAAATTCCAGAAATTCCTGAAAAAAGCAGCACTCAGGTATCCGGAAGCATCTCTGGATGATTCAATCTATGATGCAGAAAGAGAACTGGATACAAATACAATAGAAGCGTTGTTAGACTGCAGCTGGATTGAAAATGGCAGAAATCTGATAATTACAGGGAAAAGCGGAGGAGGAAAATCATATTTTTCAAATGTACTGGCAGTGAATGCACTCAGACAGTTTAAAACAGTAAAATATACCAAATCAAGAAATCTGATTTATGATCTGGAGAAAGCACATCTTGAAAACAACTACATAGAATATTTAAATGCAATCTCAAAAAATGATTTGATAATAATGGACGATTTTGGACTGATGGAATTAGATTTTGAAAAGTGCAGATATCTGTTTGAATTGATTGATGCACGAGAAGGAAGAAAATCAATTATCATTGTTTCACAGCTTCCGGTCAATTCATGGTATTCATTATTTAAAGACAACACCTACGCTGATGCCTGTCTGGACAGACTGGTTTTCAAGGCGTACCGCTTAGAATTCAACGGAAAAAACATGAGAAATCCTAATCTCTAGGTACATCCATTTTACAGCGTTCCACTGAAGCGGAACGGCGTGCCGTCAATCCGGAACTGCCGTTCCGTTTTTCCGGACTATGCAAGCAGGTCAACTAATCCTGCAAATTTATATCATAATTAACAAATAACAATATTTTTTATTTTCTTATTCGACTTAACTAAATGCATACATATTTCTGTCCACAATTTTTCTGTAGGCCAGCTGTCATGGATATAAGTCATGTCAAAAAACATATATGGAATATGCGAATTTGTGAAACCATAGAAGTACATTGTATATTCATCTCTATAGGGTGCCCAATCATGATTTACTATTTTGTTTATATATGGTTGAAAATCCAATGCATTGCAAAAAGGTTTTAATCCACTCATCAAATCCTCTTTAATTTGAGATCCGTATGAAAAAGTACACTTTTCTTCACATTCTTCAGGGATAAGAGTTGGTACAAAGCCATTGTTTCCATGACTTATTTTAACGGCTGGTGAAATAAGATCTATTTTAGATTCTTTACTAACATAAACAGTTCTTGGCATTTCATATTTAGCTCTAGGATCTAAAGAGTAAGTAAATGATTGTACTGAAAATTCATGTTCTTGTAGATTTATTTGAATATAAGTGTTACCACTATATCTATGTTGTACAAAAATAATTTTTGAGAAATAAATTTCTTTTTCATGCATTATAATCACCTTAAAATTTCTTTATATTTTGTTTCGTAAGATTTTAAAAATAGCAATATATCTAATTCATCTTCTTCAAAATCTAAATAATCATTTTCCAGCCTGCTTGCAAGCATATGCAAATTTGCTTCATAGGAATATACTTTAAAGTTTGATGCTGGATAACATTTTGATAAAAGTTGCTCAATAAATCGTGGCTCATCATTCTTACCTTCGACTATGAATAATATATTTTTAGTCTTCATCAAACTCACCATTCATATACAATTTACCAAGATTATGACCTTCTCTTAACTCACGATCTGTCGCTTTGCATAACGGTGTTAATTTTCCACTTGTTGAAAGTATGAACAGTGTATCAGGACGCATAATTTTATTGCTCATTAAATTTGTATTGTGCGTAGTAAAGATAACCAAAGAATTTTTATATTTTTCTTTAATATATTGGACGATTTTTTCAGATAATTCAAAATGAAAAAAGGCATCAAATTCATCAAAATAAAGAATAGAACTTTCTTTATGTGGCATTAAAAACCGAATATAAAAATTAAACAATGACAATGTTCCGCTAGATGCATTGTCTAAAAAGGCTACTTTTCTATTTCTAAATACAAAATAAAGCTCTTTGCTACCATCTGGCAGTTTTTCCATAGATAATTTACATTCAATACCCATATAATTCAAAAAATCTTCTAAATCACTTACATTACGATCAAGTTCGTCTAATTCATTTCCTGACAATTGAATCAATGCCGTTGTAGGAGTAAAAATCTGTGTTATTTTTAATGCATAATCATAAATTTTGTTAAAAACAGAATTTTTTTCTACAGACCCATTATTTACTAGCCAGCGCACGAATGGTAATGATGGATTGGTGTTATTTTGATAAATTGTAAAAATGTCTGAATTATGAAAATAGTCTTCATTTTTTTCTATAAATCGGTTCTTATTAAAATCATAAGAATAGATGATTTCTCCATTTATATTTAATGTTTCATTGGTTAAATTGAATAAGTCTGATTTTTGATATTCATATACCACTTTGTCTTTCTTATTGTTGAAAAGGAAGGTATAAGTGAAAGTCGTAATCTCGTTATTAGAGTTTGCATTTGAAATAAAAGAATGATTTGACTTCATATCATTAGACATTGTTAATGTTTCTTTTAAATCACAAAGAGCTTTACTTAAATTTGTTTTACCACTTCCATTTTTACCATAAATAATTATTTTTCCAATCATATCATTAGTGATACAATCTTGAGAAAACTTATATCCATTCACATCAGAAAAATCAATATCTAGGTCGTCTTTAAAATTCTTAAAATTATTAACTTTGAACTGTTTAAGCATTGATATCACCTCAGTTCCATTATAACCGTAATTTTTTTATGGTCAAGAAATACTGTAATTTTTTTACGGATGTTGTGCAAATGTATTACTCATCCGATTTATTATTAATTTCGAGTATTTTTATGGCATCTTCTTCTGAATAGATTTCTTCACAATTCAATCCAATATCTAATTCAGACATGAGTTTTTGTAATGCTTCATCATTTGTGTATTTAGTATCCATTTCAATATCTCCAATCTTTTTTTGCCTTGAAGTCATTATATCTTAATTATTAAGAAGTAAAAAATTATAATCCCATCATTTCTTTAACTACTCTATCAGATAGTTTAACAGTTCCAACCAACACAAGCATATTAAAAATTAATTCACTTATGTACTTCCATGATTGTGCCACAACTGATGCATTAGAATCTACAACCGGAGCGGATGATGCAAACAATGAAAATATAATGCAAGAGAGAACTATTATGACGCCCTCTAAACATACTGCACTATATGATTTCAAAAAGTTTCTTCCTACGCTTTGAGTTGGTTCTCCTGCAAATGCCGACAATGGAATTGGTGCTATTGCTGTGTATAAATAAAGTTTAAAAAACCTTCCATAAACAGTCATTATCATTATGAATGATAACACCGTAACAACTAAGCTTCCTATTAAGCCAACTATCCATAATGGAATTGAATCTAAAAAACTGCAACTTTCAATTGCAGTTATAAGTTCACTTGGTAATGTCGTTTTCGTATCAATACCAATACTTGCAGTTTTTATTATTGTTGTTATTATTCCTTGAACAATTTTTATAATTGATAGCATAAGATCTAAACCATATGTCACAACTCCCTTAGCAATAGCAAATCTTAAAAATAATTTCAGGGCATGTTCTGGTTTCTTTACCTCAGTTAAAGATGCACAAGTTTTCATTACACCAATAACAAAAAACAAAACTAAAAGGGCTAGCCCAATTGCTTGCATAGCCCCATGAATATCTTTTATTACATCCCAAATAACTCCATTTTTAAAAGTTTCTGGTGTTTGTGTGATTAAATTCCAAATTTCATTAAGTTTAGAATCCCATATATCTAATGCATTTTGTAATGCTTGTACAACCCAGTTATCACTCATTATCTCACCTCCAAAACTTTATTTAGTTATCATATCTAGTATTTCTTTAGTAAATGTAATTACTATACCACCTGCAACGGTTAAAAATCCATTTGCTCTTTGGCTAGGATCATGTGCTTTTAAGGATAAACCTATTTGCAATATACCGAAACCTAACAAAATTAATCCTATCGCCCTTATCAAACTAAAAATAAACGACGATAGATTATTTACTACTGCTAGTGGATCATTGGTTGCAAAAACCGTCATACTAAATCCAAAGCTAACCAAAAATACCAAGGATGCAATTGTATAAATTTTATATATTTTTTTTATAATTTTTTCATTTTTATTTTTCATTTCTTTCCCTCCGAATTAAATAGTCATTTATATTTTCAGAAGATACAATATCATATTCATCTTCATTTTCTTTATCTTCATAAATATCTTCATTACCATTAATTTTATAATAATCAATATTTATTGTTGCAACTGCTTTAGTAACTTTCCCATGAATGTATGGGCAAGCACCACCTATTAAGGATTGTTTTACGTTTGGATGTTTTAAAACATCATACTTGTAATCCTTAATAGGCCTTTCACCCCTTATAAAAAGTAAAGCATACTTGTTATCCAATCTTGCTATTTCATCTGCTGTCATTAGTTCTCTTCCAGCAATCTGATAATTAGTCGAATAATTACCACTTCTTCCGCTAGACTTTCCATAAGTATTAGTATCAATTGTTTCTTTTCCTAAAAGTTCGCTTGCATATTTATGAACAGATTGTTCATTTCCACCAAGGTATAAAAATTCATCACAATTTCCTATAATACTTTCCCACTGCTTTTCAAATAAGGCTTTTAGTTGTGCTAGGTTTTGCAATATTATAGATACAAATACCTGCCTAGATCTCATTACAGACAAAATCTTTTCAAAATCATTAGGTAAACTAATATTAGCAAACTCGTCCATCAAGAAATGAACAGGTATTGGTAAACCGCCATCATATTTATAGTCTGCTAAATAAAACAATCTCTGAAACAGTTGGGTATATAATATACTTACCAAAAAATTAAAAGAAGAATCATTATCTGGTATTATTGCAAACAAAGCAACTTTTTTATCTCCAAAATCATCTAAATCCAGTTCATCTGTTGAAGTTAAAGATGCAACAGTGCTTAAATTAAATTTTTCCAATTTAGAAATTAAAGTTATTTGTATAGATTTTAATGTTTTACCCGAACCACTATGATAATTTTTATAATATTTAACTGCTATGTGATCTGGATCTTTTTCTTCTAATCGTTGGAATAACATATCAAGAGGACTTACATACATATCATCGTCCTCTTTTACATCACCATATCGTAGCATTTCCATAACCATTGAAAAATTCTGTTCTTCTTCTGGGGCTTCATACTTAAGATAAAATATAAGTGCTGATAATAACATAGAAGCAGCCGTATCCCAAAATGGATCAGAAGTAGTTCCTGTCTTAGGCGTTGTTGATTTAAATATATTTGTTACTAGTTTTTGAACATCATTATCACTATTTACGTACTTAATAGGATTATAACAATGACTTTTGTCCATATTTATTAAGTCTAAAACTCTAACCTTGTAACCTTTTTGCTTTAAAAAACCTCCAACTGATCTTACAATTTCTCCTTTAGGATCTAAAACTACATATGAAGTATTTGCTTGAAGTATGTTAGGTATGCAGTAAAATCTAGTTTTACCTGCACCAGAACCTCCAATTACTACGGTATTTAAATTTCTTCTATGTATTTTCCCATTTAATCCAATAGCCACTCTTCTTGTTAAAATTTTATTATTGTTATATGGTTTTTGAAAATATTTATTTTTAACGTTGGATATTAAACCCCATTTTGCTGAGCCGTATTCTTCTGTTTTTCTATAATTTTTTCTTGTAAAAGTATATACTCCAATTATGAATACATATATTATTAAAAATAAAAATATCGTTTTTGGAGTAGTACTAGTCCATGTTATTTCAAATGGATTACTTATAATTATTGGAAATACTCTCATTAGTTCCACTAGACCTTTATCAATGTATGGTGCTAGCCCAATTGCTAACCAAATACAAGGTATCATTCCAAAAAGATACAAAAACAAATCTTTATTATCTTTCATAATTATTTTTCTTTTACTTTCTTTATTCTTTTAGATTTAAAATCATTTGATTTAGATGATCCTCTTTTATCAATGGTTTTCTTCAACTCTTTTAAATCTTTTCTAACAGAAGGCTTTTCATCCTTCTTATAGCCCTCCCTTGAACAATCTGAGGAAATATCGGACTGAGGGCTTTTCTCCGTTTCCTTCTTGGGGTTTAATGGTTCATTTTTCTCTTTTGTTAGTTCTTCCTTTTCTTTTGATTTTTCAGACTTAATTGTTGCTGATTCGAAAAATCTTTCAAATATACGATTGATTTTAGCAGCGTCTTCAGCTCTTACGATTATATCAACCATACCATCTTTTTTAGATTGTTTCTTATCAAACAAAACATTATATAAAACTCCATATTTTTTTGCTTCTTTAACAAATGTTTTTAAGTCCTTTTCTGACAATGTAAACACCTTTAATTCTTTCCCTGATTTAATCATATTATTTAAAGTTGTTTTACCTCTTGATTTTGTTTTATCTTTTGATATTGCAATTAATATTGCCCCAATATTTTTAGCTGCCGATCCAGTAACTTTAAGAGCCATTTCAGTTCCTTGTAATGTCATTTTTACCATAGTTTCAGCAGCATCACTTGATGAGTTCATCTTTTTGCACCTCCTTACTATTTTCTTTCTCAAAGTCATCAATATTTTTCTTAATTTTGCTTAAAGAATTATCTATTTCTTCACACATTTTCACCTTCTTTCTAATTTTCTTTATTTCTTCATATGTTGATTTAATTT
>OIZL01001247.1_pt1 | contig 14599 bp, 11 predicted proteins | sample 1588541 | NCBI WGS metagenome assembly OIZL01 (sample SAMN03283285) | human gut metagenome | biome: human-associated habitat; material: feces | host: Homo sapiens | place: Peru | collected 2012 | reverse complement strand
AAAATACTTATGTTTACTTTTTTTTCTAATCCTTTATTTATAGTTAATACTGTTGGAGTTATATTTTTAAATAATATAAGATATGGTTATTTAATACTTATTGCTCATGCTTTTTCTAATATTATTTTAGGTTTAATATTTAGAAATTATAAGATTAGTAAGGATAAGAGTAATGTTAATATTAAAAATAGTTTAGGAATGCTTAATAAGAATATAAATAGTATAAATGTTTTTAAGGTGTTTTTTAATGGTATAAAGGATGGACTTAATACTTTGTTTGTTATATATGGTATTATTACTACTTTTTTAATTATAATTAGTTTATTTAATGTTAAATATGATAATGTTTATATTTCTTTTTTGGTAGGAATATTTGAGATGACTAGTGGGCTTAAGTTTATATCATTAACTAATTCTAGTAAATTAATTAAAGTTTTGTTATCTTGCTTTATTATTTCTTTTGGAGGTTTTTCTGTACATACTCAGATAATGAGTGTTTTAAGTAATAAAAAAATAAAATATTTACCTTTCTTTGTAGCACGTTTATTACATGCATTAATTAGTGTAATTATTTTATTTTTGATATTATTATTCTAAATTTCCATATGGATGGATAATTTTAAAACCATGGTTTTTAGTGCCATCTATTTCATAATATGGAACATCTATTGTTAAGACTTTGTTGTCTTTATCATTTGTGATAGTAACATTTTGATATGATGAAACTTTACTTAACCACCTTTCTCCACATTCTTCTTCATTACTTGGTTGTTGTTCATTACCTTGATAACCCGGACATAAATTTATAACTCTGCTATCTAGAAATTCTATTAGATTGGAGTGTGGTATCTTGTATGTTTCTCCATCATATTTGATTATTTTTTCTTTGAAAATTATTTCTAAAGTCTTAGTTGTACCATCCGTCATAGTTATCGTTAAAGTTGGTGTCCCTGTATTTTGAATTTCAAGGTCTTTAATATTTCCAGTGATTAAATCATTTTGAATTTTATAAATTATTCTATTTTTAAATTCTACTAGGTCTTTTTCTAATTCTTTGGCTTCGGAGTAATCTTTTATTTCTACTACTACATTAAACATACCAAATACTAGCACTATCAATAGTGTAAATGATAGTATTAATTCTACCACTGTTAAACCTTTATTATTTAGTTTCATATATTACCTCCTTGAGGATCGATTATAAGTACTGCCCTAGACCCTATCGTTTCTGTGCCACCGCCATGACCCGAAGAAGCATTATATGTCAAAATGTTAGCATTGCTACCGTCACTATACATACCTCCACGTGTCACTACTGGTTGATTTGTTCCAACTATAGGCATACTTCTGGTAATATTTGTAAACCATCCGGATGATTGATTGTTATTAAACCAACTTACTTCTTTTGTGGCATCCCCCAGTTTACCAATTTTGTAATTGCTTCCATCGTTGTTTGTGATATAAATATTATAATATTTTAAATTACTAAGATATAGCCTATTCTTGCTGTTTGAGGAAGTCCATGTTGAAGAACCACCATCGTAATATAATTGCAAGCGATTATCTATTGATGTTCTTATTGCTCCCATAACAAGTTCGCTTGTTCCTCCTGCCATATCGTATATACCGGTTTCATTGTTTGTGGTAGATGCTACATCTCCACCATTACCAGTTACAGTGGTGTTATTTAACGCTACATTTTTTGTAGTTTTATAGTTATTTCCTTGGTCTTTTTCAAAGCCCCCATTTTTTTTGCTATATATACCATAATTTGATAAAGTTAAATATGAAACTGCTCCCCACTCACTATTTTTCATCATGTGGGTATCAAGGTTGTTGCTATCATTTTCGATTAATGGTTCATCATTCATTTCACTACTTGTGGTATACTCTGCTCCTTCTGCTTGAGCAAATCCATATGGGTTATTATATATTTCCATACTCTTTATTTTGGTAAAATACTCTGTTATATCCTGGCCTAAATACATATTTTTTCCTGGCAAAACTGTAATGTTTTCATTATCGATACTATTTTCATATTTACCAACCCATATTCCTGTAAGTTCAGTTCCACTACAAGTTATGATTCCAGTTTCTTCATTTATTGTTCTATTTCCAAAACAAAATGCTGAATGTGTATATGTTGCTCCTTCTATTTCTTTAGTTGCATTATTTACAGAATATTTACCTTCTGGCGTTACTCGTGATGGATTAGTATTATCATCTTTATAATAACATACTTCTGATGTATTATTACCTAAGTCGTCATTGCAATATACTGTTCCGGTTGTTTCTAGTCCATTTTCAAATTGAATATCAATGCTTTGAATATTCGCCTCTTTCTTACCATCTGCATTATAATTGAATATTGTATATTTATACCTAGGTATCCATACCCACATTGTGTTTATATTATCTATAGAAATAGAAGCATTTTCGTCTATGTCGGTTAGTTGATTACCGTATTCATCAAAATAGTTAGCTCTTACATCTTCTTTTAAGGTAACTGCATTTGCCCACTTTCCATTATCATAATCGTACCATTCGTCGCTATCAGAACTAATTGGATAAATTTTTCCATCTTCAACTTTAATAGGCAATAAATTTGGTGTTAGTTCAGGTTTGTTTGGTTTTATTGGTTTTGTATAATTTAATAGACTTGTTGCATATCCAGTTTCAGTTTTTAATATTATTCTATATTGATTTTCTTGTTCTGTTTGGGTTAAGTGAGATGGTAAATATTTGATATAGTTTTTTAAATCATCGCTTACATTAACTTCATTTACTTTGTTTTTTAAATCACTAAGTACGTTCTTTGTGATTATCATTTCTTTAATTCCTAGTGAAACTGCGATTTTATTACATTTTTCATTATTTTTAGAACTATTGCATTTAATATCTTCATTATAGACCAAATTGTATGTACGTCCATCAAAATCACTCTCGTTAAATTCTTTATTAAAAAGTTGTCTCATATAGTATGTTGCATATAAGCTCTCTAAATCGTTATATTTCATTCTTCTTTCAAATTCTGCTGTAGTTGGAAAAAAATTTTTATATACACTTATAAAAACAACCATTATTACTATAGTAACTGCTAAAATTTCTGTAATTGCGAAACCCTTTTTATTAATTTTTTTCAAAATTTATCACCTACTCTTGATTATCTTACTTTTTTATTATATAATAAATTGTGAATAAATACTAGATGTTTTTAGTAAAAAATAAAAAGGGGCAAACGTGTATGAAGGAATATGATTTTTTAACTACGCCAATTGTAGACATTGTTAATAATATTATTATAGATGCGGTTAATATGAATGCAAGTGATATTCACTTTGATTCTTCTGAGAAGTTCTTAAAAATAAGAATTCGTGTTGATGGTGAGCTTCGTGATTATTCTATTGTTGATAATAAGTATAAAAGGAATTTAATTACAAGAATCAAATTATTATCTGGAATGAATATTACTGAATCTAGACTTCCTCAAGATGGCGCGATTAAAGGCGTTATAGGTGGAAAAGATTTGGATATGCGTGTTTCTTGTTTGCCTACTATATTTGGTGAAAAGGTTGTTATAAGGATTTTGGATTATTCAATGAGTTTAAAAGGTATTGAGTCTTTAGGTTTTACTAAAGAAAACTATGAACTTATTCTGAAGATGCTTGCTAATCCAAATGGTATTATTTTAGTAACTGGTGCTACTGGTTCTGGTAAAAGTACTACTACATATGCAATGCTTCAAAGATTAAATAGTGAAGACCGTAATATCATAACCGTTGAGGACCCAGTTGAAATGAATATTGAAGGCATAAATCAAGTACAAGTTAATTCTGAAATTGGTTTAGATTTTGCAAATGTTTTGAGGTCCATATTAAGACAGGACCCTAATATTATTTTAATTGGTGAAATTCGTGATACCGAGACCGCTCAAATAGCAATTCGTTCTTCAATTACTGGTCACTTAGTTTTATCTACTTTACATACAAATAACTCGCTTACTTCAATTGAAAGGTTACTTGATATGAACGTTGAAAGATATTTACTTTCTGCCTCTTTAAAAGGTATTGTTTCACAAAACTTGGCTAAAAAGTTGTGCCCTAAGTGTAAAATAAAACGTCCAACTACTGAAGCAGAAAAAAGATTATTTAAAAAACAACTTCATATGGATGTTAATGAGATTTATGAGCATGGAACTTGTCCTGAATGTCGCAATGGATATAAGGGAAGAATTGCTATTCAGGAAGTATTGTTATTAAATGATGAGATACGTGATGCAATTAACGATAGTATGAAACGTGCAAAATTAAGGGAGCTTATTTATGGACGTGGGGTTAAAACTTTGTTGCAGGATGGTTTAATTAAAGTTGCTAATGGGATTACCTCTCTTGAGGAAGTGTTAAAAATTGTTGATGCAGAAAGTGATAGTGCTATATATGGAAAAGATGATGAAGAATTAAAAGAAGAAAATGATGCTTTAATCAACAAAGAAGTTAAGGAGGAAATGGAAAAGGAAAATAATATTTTCAAGTCTCCTGATACATTGCAACCTAATATAAAAGTTAATGAGCCTACTTTTTCTAATGAAGTTACATCATCACCAAAACCTGATATTAACAATATGAATTATAGTAATTTAAATGTGGGAATTCAAAATAGTAATAACTTTACTAATTTAGATGCATTATCACCAAAACCAAGTTATGATTTTAATAATAAGAGTGATTTAAATGTTATGTATTCTAATAGTGTTAATGATATGAATAAAGTTAATGATGAGGGTATTAAACCAATAAGTAATGATGTTAACAATAATGTTAATAATTTGATAAATAGTATTCTTAATAAACAGGATGATATATCTCCTACTGTTAGTTATCCTAATGTGGTTACAGCTGATAAATTAATGAAGAAAGATGATAAGACTGATTTGGAAAGTACTCAAGATATATTTGCTAGTTTATGGAATGATACTAAAGATAAGAATAATAGCAATGATTATATTACTATGAATGATGTAATACCATCTAATAATGTAAATGAGGATGTTAGTATTCATTCAAATAATGAAGTTAATAGAAGTAATTATACTAATGATTTATTAAATTTAATAAATAGTAATTTAAATAATGGTAATTAATAAAACAAGAAAGACAAAACTTTCTTGTTTTTTATAATTTCATTGGGTTAAAATCTATTTCTAGTTTAATATTTTTATCATTAAAGTAGTGAGTATTTATTTTTTCTATGTATTTTTTTATTTCATAAATATTTTTGTATTTAATGATAATTTGAAAATGGTATTTGTTATTTATTTTAAATGTATTAGATATAGATGGTCCTAGGATAATCGCATTTTTTATGTTATCTTTTAAATATTTAGATATTTTGACACTGTTAATGCTTGCTAGGTTGTATTCTTTTGATATTATTTTTATTTCACATATATAATAGTATGGTGGATATTTTAATGTTTTTCTTATTTGCATTTCTTCTTTATAGAAACCTAAGTAATTATTATCTTTTGAATATTTTATAGCATAATGATTAGGGTTATATGTTTGGATTAAGACTTTTCCTGCTTTTGTTCCTCTTCCACTTCTTCCTGATACTTGGTTTAATATTTGAAAAGTGTTTTCACTACTTCTAAAGTCTGGAAAGTTTAAACTAATATCTGCATTTATTACTCCGACTAAGGTAACATTGGGAAAGTCTAAACCTTTAGCAATCATTTGAGTTCCTATTAAAATGTTATATTTTTCATTCATAAAGTCTTTTATAATTGTTTCGTGGGAATTTTTTTTAGTTGTAGTATCAATATCCATTCTTACTACTTTTGCTCCAGTTATTAGTTTTTGAATTTCTTCTTCAACTTTTTCGGTTCCTAAGCCATAATCTATTAATTTATTATGACAATATTTGCAGTTTTCTTCTTTTTTTTCAGCATAGCCACAATAATGACATCTTAGCATATTTGATGATTTATGATAAGTTAATGTTATATCGCAGTTTGGACATTTTATGGTATTTCCGCATTCTTTGCATGTTATATATGAAGAATAGCCTCTTCTGTTAAGAAAGAGTATTGCTTGTTCTTTTTTGTTTATGGTTTCTTGTAATTCATCTAATAGTTTTTTTGAGAAGTAATTATTATTTTTTTTAAATTCATTGTTCATATCTATAATTTCTATTTTTGGTAATTTGTCATTGTATCTTTTTGTTAGTGTTAATAGTTTGTATACTCCATGTTCTGCTCTAGAGTAAGATTCTAAGCTTGGGGTGGCACTTCCTAGTATAAGGGCACAGTTATGATATTTGCATCTTTCTTTTGCTATATCTATTGCATTATATCTAGGGGTACTATCTTGTTTGTATGTGCTTGAATGTTCTTCATCAATAATAATTACTCCAATGTTTTCTAGGGGAGCAAAAATAGCACTTCTTGCTCCGATTACAATATCTACTTTGTTTTCTTTTATTTTACGCCATTCATCATATTTTTCTCCTTGAGATAAGGCACTGTGAAGACATGCAATATTATTAAATTTTGATGTGAAGCGTTTTATTATTTGGGGTGTTAGTGATATTTCTGGTACTAAAAGTATTGCTTTTTTGCCTTCTTTTATTACTTTATCTATTACTTCCATATAAATATTTGTTTTTCCTGAGCCTGTGATACCATATAATAAATACGTTATATTATTTAAATTTGATATTATTTCGTTATATATTTCTTGTTGTTTATCATTTAAAATATAGGGTTTGGTTTCTTCTTTTGTTAAATTTAAACGATATTTTTCTTTAGTAGATATGGTTATTATATTTTTATCTAAGAGATTTTTTACACTACTTTTACTTATTAATTCTAATTCAGTTTTTTTTATAGGGCTTGAGGTTTTAAGTAGATTTATTATTTGTTCCTGTTTTGGTGTTAGTTTTATATTTTCTAAATCTAAATTATTTAAACTTATATATTTTTCTAGTTTTGGGGAATAGTTTGTTTTGATTTTAGCTTTGAGTGCAACTGGGAGCATTGCTTGATATGCCGATATTAAAGTACACATAGTATTTTCTTTAATAAAGTGTCCTAGTTTTAATAATTCATCATTTAAAATTGGGTAATTATCTATTACTTTTATTATTTCTTTTAATGGTATTTCTTCATTATTTTGTCTAATATTTAATACAAAGCCTTCTAGAACTCTATTTCCAAAGGGAACTTCTACTCTCATACCTATTTTTATTTTATTTAGGTCTTCTTCTTTTATTTTGTAAGTAAATGTTTTGTCTATAAAGACATGGGATAATTCTACTAAGCAATCACAAACCATATTAATTCCATAAGTTTTTTGGATAAATTTTTTTGTCTATCATATCATTTATAGCATTTACTACTTCTTCTTTATCTTCTTTATAAGTTACTCCGTGCCAAATTGATGTTGTTTCTAGAACTTCTACTTGTGCTAGACCTGTTTTTATTGAATTATATAAAACTTCTGGTATTAAAAATTCTTTTGTTAATGAAGTGCTATTTTCTTTTAGAAAGGAATTGAAATCATTTTCTAATATGTTAAATATACTAGGAGTAAAGCATAGTAAATTCATTGAAACAAGAGTATTTGGTTTTATCTTAAAACTTTCATCACCGTTTAATGGAGTTGCAATAAATTCATTTTCTTTTTCTTCGATTACACTTTCTATTAATTTGTCTAAATGGTTATTATTTTTTAAGCATACTCCTCTTTTTACTGAACCGTTTTTAGTAATTGTATTTTTTACATGATAACAAACAGTAGCAAATTGGTTTCCTGTTTTTTCTTTTATGAAATTACTTGCTACTTTTAGAGCATCGTATCCATAATAGTCATCTGCATTTATTACTACGAAGTTTTCATTTACATAGTCTTTAGCGCATAATATAGCGTGTCCTGTTCCCCATGGTTTTGTTCTTTCTTTATTTAAGTATTGTTCTGGAACTTTTGTTGTATCTTGAAATGCATAGCATACTTCAATGTGTTTTTCTATTCTTTTTCCTATTGTTTCTTTAAATATAGAGAAGTTTTCTTCTTTTATAATGAATACTACTTTATTAAATCCTGATTTTATTGCATCATATATATCATAATCAATTATATATTCGCCATTTGGACCAAATGGTTCTATTTGTTTTAATCCTCCAAAACGGCTTCCCATTCCTGCAGCCATTATTACTAGTGTTAATTTTTCTTTCATTTTTTCACCTCTTAATTTATTTTTTTAATGCTTTTATGATTTTTAAGTAATTTTTTTATACCTATATTTTTATTAAATGCAACAGTTATGATAGAATTAGTTACTTCGATTACTACTCCAATACCGTATGTATCATGTTCTACTTTATCACCGTAACTGTATTCTTGTTCTTTATCATAAAGGTTCTTTTCTCTTTTTACTATTAATTTTTTGTCTTCTTTTTCTTCTTTTTGTAGTAAGTTTTTGTCTATTTCATTTACAAATCTACTAAGTACCCCTATTTTTTCTTCTCCATAAATTACTCTTTTTTTAGTTGAAGTTAAGTATAATTTTTTTTCTGCTCTGGTTATGGCAACATACATTAGTCTTCTTTCTTCTTCTAGTTCATCTTTGGAATAGGAATTTTTATGAGGAAATATTCCTTCTTCTAGTCCTACTATGAATACATAGGGAAATTCTAGTCCTTTTACTGCATGAACTGTCATTAGGGTTAATCTATTTGGATCGTCTTTATATTCTTCAATATCACTTACAAGGCTTACTTCCATTAAAAATTCTTCTAGTGAAATAAGACCTATTTTTTCTTCAAATGATTTTGTTACCGATTTAAATTCTTCTAGGTTTTCTAAGCGAATGTCTGCTTCGAGAGTTTTTGCTTCTTCTAGGGATTTTTTCATTCCTGTTTTATCTAATACTAAGTCTATAAATTCAGTTAATGACATGTCTTCACTTTTTTTTGTTAATTCTTCGATTATGTTTTTAAATTCTAGGGGTTTTCCTTCTGTTATTGCTTCGTATAAACTTGTATTATACATATTTGCTTTTGTTTGTAAATCTTCTAAAGCTTTTAACCCTATTCCTCTTTTTGGTTCATTTATTATTCTTAATAAGCTTACATCGTCTTTTTTATTATGAATTAGTCTTAAATATGCTAGAAGGTCTTTTATTTCTTTTCTTTGATAAAAGTAAAAACTTCCTATTATTCTAAATGGCATGTTTTGTTTTAATAATTCATTTTCAAAGACACGTGATTGAGCGTTGGTACGATATAGGATTGCTATATCTTTTAATTCAACGTTTTCTTTTAGTAATTTTTTTATTTCTCTTATACAGTAGTTTGCTTCATCTACTTCATCTTCTGCTTTATGATAGATTATTTTTTCTCCTTCTTCTTTAGTACTCCATAAGTTTTTTTCTTTTCTTTGGTCATTATTTTTTATGACACTGTTGGCAGCTTCTAAGATAGTTTTTGTGGAACGATAATTTTGTTCTAGTACAATAGTTACAGCATTTTTATAATCTTTTTCAAAATTAAGAATATTTTTGTAATTAGCTCCGCGGAAAGCATATATACTTTGGTCACTATCTCCTACTACACAAATATTTTTGTATTTTTTTGCTATCATTTTTGTTAATAGGTACTGGGCATGATTGGTGTCTTGATATTCATCTATTAGTATATATTTATATTTGTCTTGGTAGTATTCTAAAACATCTTCGTTATTTAGAAATAATTTAATTGGTAAAATAAGTAAATCATCAAAATCTACAGAGTTATTTTTAAAAAGTATTTCTTGATATTTTGTGTATACTTTTGATACTATGTCATCTTCTTCACAATAACAGTATTTACTATATTCTTCTGGCATAATAAATTCACTTTTATTATTAGATATTTTATTTCTTATCATATATGGGGAAAACATTTTTGGGTCAATATTTAAGTCTTTTAATATTTTTTTAATTAATATTAATGAGTCTTCACTATCCATTATGTTTATTGCACTTGTAAAACCTAATTTTTCATAATTTTCTCTTAGTATTTTTAAGCCAAATGAGTGAAAGGTTGTAGCAAGTAAACTTGTATTACCTATAAGATTAGTAATTCTTTGTTTCATTTCTCCGGCGGCTTTATTAGTGAAAGTTATTGCAAGAATGTTACTTGGATTTACATTGTAATTATTTATTAAATAAGCAATTCTAGTTGTTAGTACTTTTGTTTTTCCTGAGCCTGCTCCAGCGATTATAAGAAGCGGACCGTCTTTATGTTTAACTGCTTTTATTTGCATTTCATTTAAATTATCTAGCATTTTACACCTCTATTACTATTTTGTTTCTATGTCTATTTTTTCTTTCTTTTTTATTATAACATAAATATTTAGTTTTTTTGTTTTGGTTTACATATTTTTTTCTCTTTTGTTAAATAGTATAGTTGAAATACTTTTTAATTTATTTGTGAAAGAATTCTGTGTTTATATTATCTAGTCCTTTACTCATTGTTTTCATCATTTTATTTAACATATTTATTGTGTCTTCATCTGTCATTCTTTCCATTTGAACTTGTTTGTAAAATGCATTAGTAGACAAAACTTGCGCAATTAGCATTAACCAGTTTCCTAGGGCATTTTGTTCATTGGCTGTTAAATCATCAATGAGTAAATATCCTATTGCTACTGCAGATAAAGAAAATAGTTTAGCAGGTATATTAGGTAATTTCATACTTAAATATATGTTTTAATTACATTTTTTACAATTAAAAAGGAAGATTTCTCTTCCTTCTTCCTATTTTAGATAATATAAATATTCATCTTTTTTTAAATAAATATAATAATATCCATCTTTGGGTGCGATAAATTTAATTAGTTGTTCGCTATCTTTATTAGTTTCTTTATTTATTTCTTCTTTTGGCTCTTCTTTTGGGTCTTCTTTTTTATAATATTTTGTTTCTTCGGTTTCAGCTATCCACATGTTATCTCCTATTTTATGCCATTTATAATTGTCTTTTTCTTTTGTTTCTAATACATCATATATTCCATAGTCAATATATCCTAAAACTGATGAAGTTAGTCCATAGTTTTTTCTACATCTTAATTTTTCTTTTATTACTTCAATTTGATTTTTTGATGTATCTTTTTTCTTTTTTACTTTTTGTCCTACTACACGTATTACTTTTGAACTTGTTTTTGTATTTGTTTTTTGGTCTTCAAAGAGATAGAAATAATTCATAGGATTTACTACATATTTTTTTCGGTCATTCCAGTTGAACTTATAATTTAAAGGGCACTTCCATACTTCAAAATGCAAGTGTGGTCCTGTAGAATCTCCGGTAGTACCCATGTTCCCTATTTTGTCTCCTTGTTTTACTTTGTCATTTATTTTTAAAGTTGATGCTTTGTTTAAGTGAAGATACCTATGTAAATATCTAACACCATCTTTATCTGTTTGAACCCATATATAGTTTCCTGCGCTTGAATTAAAGCCTTTACCAATTACTATTCCATCATTTGCTGAGTATACTTCGACATTTGGTCCACCTTCAGTTGATGACCACCCTAAATCAACTCCATAGTGGTATCTGTTATTATCTTTCCCAAAGGGAGTGGTGATTGCTACATATTTTAAGGGTAATCGATTATACTTACTCATTTCCGCTCCTGATATTATTATCTGTTTCAATAGATATATTATTTTTTAAGTTAGTGTATGATTTGAATATTTTATTTTCAAATGTTGCATAGATTGTTCCTGCTCCTACCCATGATATAATTCCTACCCATAACGCTTCTTTAAATGTACATGTACTGAAGGTTATAGCAAAGAAGGTTCCTATAATCATAGATATAATGAAACTTAAACCACATAGATGTTTTTTATTGCTTAAACATTCTTTTACTTTTTGTATTACTGCACTTGACACTACTGAACTTGATAATGCTACAACTAAAACACTTTTTATTAATTCATCATTTAACATTTTATCCCCTCCTATCTTATTGTATTAACATTTTAAATTTTGAAATAGTTAAGATTATACAATAAATGAAAATTTATTTTGACACTCATTATTTTGTTTTAGAATATAATACATTAGAATTTAGAAATGGAGGTTTTTTTATGAAAAAATATGTTACTTTAATTGGATGTGTTTTAATACTTGCTTTTTTTGCAATATTATATACGTTTGATTTAAAGAAAAATAATTCTAGTAATCTTACTCATGTTACTGTAGCAGAAGTGACACATAGTGTTTTTTATGCTCCACAATATGTAGCACTTTCTAATGGTTATTTTAAAGATGAAGGGCTTGATGTTGAGGTTATTTTAACAAGTGGTGCTGATAATGTTATGGCTGCTGTGTTGTCGGGAGATGTTGATATAGGATTATCTGGTAGTGAAGCAACAATTTATGTATATAATGGTGGTGAAAAGGATTATCTAAAAACTTTTGCTCAGTTAACTCAAAAAGATGGTAGTTTCCTTGTTTCAAGAGAAAAAATTGAGAATTTTACTTTAGATAATCTACGTGGTAAATACGTGATTGGTGGTAGAACAGCTGGCATGCCTGAAATGACATTTGAGTGGGCATTAAGAGAAGCAGGAATTAATCCTAAAAAGGACCTTACAATTGATACTAGTGTAGACTTTGCTGCTATGGGTGGTGCCTTTATAAGTGGTATTGGTGATTTTGTTACTTTATTTGAACCAACTGCCTTAGAAATTGAACAGCAAGGATACGGTTATGTAGTTGCTTCAATAGGGGAACTTGGTGGTATTGTTCCTTATACTTCTTATAGTGCTAAAATAAGTTTTATTGAAAAGAATCCTGAATTGATTGAAAATTTTACTAAAGCGATTCAAAAGGGATTAGATTTCGTTCATGAAAATGACAGTAAAACTATTGCTAAGGCTATACTATCTTTCTTTCCTGATACATCTTTAAATGATTTAACTGATGTTGTAGAAAGATATAAATCACAAGATACTTGGCCTAAAACTACTAATTTTACCAAAGACTCTTTTGATCACTTACAAAAGATAATGATGGCAAGTGGTGCTATTGATACAACAGTTGATTATAATTCATTAATTTATACAAAGGACTAAAATGGAGAAATCCATTTTAAAAATCGAACATTTAAATAAAATTTATCATGATACTAATGGAGAAGTAGAAGCAATTAAAGATATAGAATTAGATATTTTTGATAAAGAATTCCTATCGATAGTAGGTCCTTCTGGTTGTGGAAAATCATCGTTGTTATCAATCCTTTCAAATTTAGAAAAAGCTACTGGTGGTAATATTAAATATGGTGATTCTAACTTAAAAATTGGATATATGTTACAAAGCGATTCGCTTTTTCCTTGGAGAACTATTCTAGAGAACTGTTTAATTGGTTTAGAAATAAGTGGCAATCTAACTAAAGAAAATAAAGATAAAGTAATTAATTTATTAAATACTTATGGACTTGGTGATTTTATTGAAAAATATCCATCATCATTATCTGGTGGTATGAGGCAAAGAGTAGCATTAATTCGTACACTTGCAACTGACCCTGACATTCTTTTATTAGATGAACCGTTCTCAGCATTAGATTATCAAACTAGACTTGCTCTTTCAGATGATGTATATAATATAATTAAAAATGAAGGAAAAACAGTAATTATGGTAACGCACGACTTAGCGGAAGCAATCAGTCTTTCCGATAGAATTGTCGTATTAACTAAGAGACCCGCTGAAATAAAGAATATTTATAATATTAATCTTTCTAATAAGTCGACTCCTATTAATAATCGTAAAGCTCCTGAATTTGGAGAATACTATGATAGAATTTGGAGGGATTTAGATGTACACATTCAGTAATGACCATAAAAAATATTTAAAAAAACTAAAAAGAGAAAAATTTTTAATTAGAATTACTCAAATATTTATAATAGTTGGATTTTTATTATTATGGGAACTTTTAGCACATTTCAAAGTAATAAATACATTTTTATATTCATGTCCTTCTATGGTATATAAAACTATTTTGAAGTTGTATTCATCTAATGATTTATTAATGCATATTGGTATTACAGTTTATGAGACTGTTTTAAGCTTTGCTATAGCATCTTTTTTTGGAATTATTATTGCTACTTTGCTATGGTGGAATAAATTTGTATCTAAAGTTATGGACCCATACTTAACCGTTATAAATTCACTTCCTAAAGTTGCACTAGGGCCACTTATTATTATTTGGGTTGGTGCTAGCACTAATTCTATTGTAGTAATGGCTTTAATGATTTCTTTAATCATTAGCATAATAAATATATATAATGGGTTTATTGCCACCAATAATAGTTTCATAAAGTTATTAAAGACTTTTAATGCTTCAAAAATGCAAATATTTACTAAAGTAGTATTGCCAAGTAATAAATTAACAATTATAAATGCTTTTAAAATTAATATAAGTATGTCTTTAATCGGCGTTATTATGGGTGAGTTGCTGGTTTCAAAACGTGGACTTGGATATTTAATAATGTATGGTTCTCAAGTATTTAATATTAATCTAGTTATTACTTCGGTAGTGATTCTAGGAATAGTTTCGTA
>OIZL01001246.1_pt1 | contig 14626 bp, 15 predicted proteins | sample 1588541 | NCBI WGS metagenome assembly OIZL01 (sample SAMN03283285) | human gut metagenome | biome: human-associated habitat; material: feces | host: Homo sapiens | place: Peru | collected 2012 | reverse complement strand
AGCGAAACGGCGGTTTTCGAGGATGCGATCCACGCGGCGCGGACGGCAAAGCGCGACGGATTTATTCTTGTCGGAGTATACGATAAAAGCGAAAAACGGGCCGAGGAGCTTAAAGCGCTCAGCGACTGTTATATAACCGACTTCTGCAAGCCGGAAACATTTCTTTGCTTTGCATCGGACTGAAAGGAGCACAACATGAAAACAGCACTCACCATCGCAGGAAGCGACTCCAGCGGCGGAGCCGGTATCCAGGCGGATATCAAGACAATGACCATGAACGGCGTTTTTGCCATGAGCGCTATAACTGCGCTCACAGCGCAGAACACGACCGGCGTTTCGGCGATCGAAGAGGCATCGCCCGAGTTTTTGCGCCGGCAGCTCGACGCCGTGTTCGAGGATATATATCCCGATGCCGTTAAGATCGGCATGGTATCGTCCTCGGAGCTTATCCGCGTCATAGCCGACAGACTCAGGCATTATGACGCTAAAAACATCGTAGTTGACCCTGTCATGGTCGCAACGAGCGGCTCGGCGCTTATGAAAACCGACGCCGTGCAGACTCTTGCCGATGAGCTTTTCCCCATAAGCACGGTGATAACGCCGAATATCCCCGAGGGTGAGATCCTTTCCGGCATGAAAATAGAAAACGAAGAGGACATGCTCAAGGCGGCCGAAAAAATAGGGCGCGAGCACGGCTGTGCGGTGCTGCTCAAGGGCGGCCACAGCGTAAACGACGCAAACGACCTTCTGTATTCCGACGGTGAGTGCCGCTGGTTTGAGGGCAAGCGCATAGATAACCCCAATACCCACGGCACGGGCTGCACTCTTTCGAGCGCGATCGCTTCAAACCTTGCCAAGGGCTATGATCTGAAGACATCGGTCCGCCGCGCGAAGGAATATATATCAGGCGCGCTTGCCGCAATGCTCGACCTGGGCAGAGGACGCGGACCGATGAACCATGCGTTTGCGCTCAGCGGCGAGTTTTCAAAGGAAGCATAAATGCTTATAAAATGCCGTGTATCGTAGACAGGCGCCGCTTGCCCACAAAGGCGGCACCGATGCAAAGCGCACGGCAGTTTATAAAAAGAGACGACCTTGACAAAGGCCGTCTCTTTTGCATATTAAATTAAAATGCGACCTGCATGAACAGTGCCACGCAGCAGAGGATCAGAGCCAGCGGAACGTAAACGTAGCGCCCGACGCTGTACCACAGCTTGCCGCGCTGCTTTGTGCTGCCGGTGTTCACTGCGTTGAGCAGCTCGCTCTTTTTCATTACGTAGAACCACGAGATCGCGCCGAGCGTTGCGCCGATAGGGATGATGTAGATCGAAACAAGATCCATCCACGGACCCCACTTGGAGATCGGCTCCATACCGATGCCGAAGCCGAGGCACAGAACGCACAAAATTGCAAGCACCGCGGTGCGGCTGAGCTTGGGGAATTTGTGCATCAGCGATTCTGCGACCGCCTCAAACATGTTTTGCAGCGAGCTTACTCCGGCGAATATCATCGCAACGTACAGTATTATGGCAAACAGCCTGCCCAGGGGCAGATCCTGCAAAATGGTCGGCAGGGTCACGAACAGCAGGCTCGGGCCTGCGCCGACATCCTGACCGTAGGCAAAGCAGGCCGGGATGATCACAAGCGCGGCAACAACGGCGGCGATGGTGTCAAAAAGCGCGGTGTGCTGCGCAACTCCGACAACGTCCTCCTCATCGGAAAGATACGCGCCGTATACGATCATGCCGCTTCCGGTGACCGACAGCGAGAAAAATGCCTGACCCATTGCCCATATCCATATCATCGGGTCGGCAAGCGCCTCCCAGCGCGGAGTGAACATGAACTTGTATCCCTCTGCAGCGCCGGGCAGAAATGCGACCCTGACGGCGAGCACGATGAATATGAGGAAAAACAGCGGCATCATGATCTTGTTGGTCTTTTCAATGCTGTGCGCGCCGAGATACAGCGTCAGAAGCGTTCCGGCAACGACGACTATGTGATACGGCACAACGGACATCGGAGTTGAGGAAAACTCGCCGAACCACACGGCGGTGTCGGTTGTCATGAGCGTTCCGACGAGGGAATCGACAAGCGCCTTGAGGATGTATGTCACGATAACGGCATATCCGATGGCGATGCATAGCGAACCAGCGAGCGGAAGCCAGCCGAGAATGCCGCCTGCTTTGCCGAAGCCCTTGCCGCGCGTTGCCCATGCGCTTTCGTATGTGCCGAGAGTACCCGTGCGTGCGCGTCTGCCCATGGCAAACTCCGCCGGCAGGCCGACATAGCTGAATATGAACACAAACAGCAGATATATCAGCAAAAACGCTCCGCCGCCGTTTGAGCCGAGCTTATTCGGAAATCCCCAGACGTTTGCCATACCGACGGCAGAGCCGACGGATGCAAGGATAAATCCCCAGCGGCTCGCAAACTTCTTCGTTTTTTTCATAAGTAAACTCTCTCTCCCTTATTATCCTCCGCCTGAGCGGACTTTTTCATTTTAACGCAGCAAAGCCAAAAAGGGAAATTAGTGAAATTCAAGCAGATATGAATTTTATTAATACCAAAAGTCCTGTTGACAAACGATAATCGCGCGTGCATAGTAAAGCTATCGAAAACAATCCCGGCTCGATGCGGCGATCCTTTGGAATAGACGAGGCAGAGGAAGAAAAGAAAGATGACATATATACATGATTATTCATCTCCGGTCGGCAGGATACTGCTTGCCGCGAATGAGAAAAGCCTGACCGGCCTGTGGTTTTACGGCGCAAAATATTTTGCCGCCGGTATTGAAAGTGAGCGCACCGAGGTGCTCACTCCGGTGCTTGAGCAGACAGAGCGCTGGCTGGATATTTATTTTTCGGGCCATGAGCCGGATTTTGTGCCGCCTTTGAAGCTGAACGGCTCTGCTTTTCGGCGCAGCGTATGGGATGAGCTTATGAAAATTCCCTACGGCCAGACCGCAAGCTACGGCGAGATCGCCCGAAAGCTCGGAACAAAAAGCGCACAGGCGATCGGCGGAGCAGTGGGGCACAACCCTATATCAATAATAGTGCCGTGCCACCGCGTTCTCGGTGCGGACGGAAGCCTGACAGGTTATGCAGCCGGAGTTGACAAGAAAATGCGCCTGCTTGAGCTTGAAAGCGCGCGTGAAGTATAGTCGATATGGACGACAAGCTTGCATATGAGATGCTGTCGGCTTAAGTCCAACGGCTGCGTCGATATGAAAAAGTACAAATGTTAGTAAAAAAGCAGCCGAAAGGCTGCTTTTTGCTATTTTTTTGCCCACACGAGGAACATCGGCGCATCACTCAGATCGTTTTCCGCGAGTATGCGCGTACCTGCGGATTTGTCAAAGCCGCAGTCGGCGCAGCCAAGTGATTTGAGAAGCTCGGCGTCCCACTCGGGACGGGGTTTTTTGCTTATCGGCATTGAGAGCGTGATTTTCGCGTTTTCGCTCTCAAGCTCGGGCGTCATTCCGCAGTGGCCATAGACATTGCCGACGGGCAGATGAGTTCCTTTATGCTCATTGTTGCGGACATTGTTGCCGTAGCTTGCGTCGAAGTTTATGAGGATCCCGCCTGGTACGAGAACGCGGAGCCATTCCGAATATGCGCGCTCCGGTTCAGGCAGTGTCCAAGTGAGATTGCGCGTGACTACGGCGTCAAAGCTTTCGTCGGGAAAGTTGAGAGACTGTGCGTCCATTACCTCAAACCGTGCACTGATATCAAGCTCGTCTGCAAGAGCCTTTGCCTCGCCTATCATTGCCGGGGTGAGGTCGATCCCCGTGACCGTGTGCCCCTTTGCGGCGAGCAGTACGGCAAAATATCCCGTACCCGTGCCGACATCAAGAATGCGAAGCTTTCCTTCCGGAAGCAGCCTGTCAAGCTCGTCGCTCCAGCGCTTGCTGAGCTTATTATGTATCTCATTGCGGCGTACAACGCCGAAGTCGTGCGCACGCACGGTCCAGTAGTCCAGGACCCGTTTTTCCATCTCTTCCATATCGTTACCTTTCCTCGATTGCATATGCAACCATTGGGCAGTCTTTTTCTATGCCGAGCGACGCCGTCTGATACAGAATAACGCCGTCGTGTTTTGCGAATTCCTCGTGCAGCAGCTCGCCGAATATATCGCATATCCGGCCGAGACTTTCGCCTGCCTTTATACGCTCGCCGACCGCCTTGGCAGGATACCAGCAGCCGCTTACAGGTGCGTCCAAATATTCTCCGCGATCAAATATCCTGAGGTTCTTCCTGGCTGAGGGAATCCCGTCCCGCAAAACTCCAAGGAAGCGCAGAATGTTCTTTACGTCCTCGATATCACGGGAGGATTCATCTTCTGACCACAGGCCGCAGCAGCCGCGCTCGATCAGAACGGCCGGAACGCCGCAGGTACCGGCGTGACTGTAAAACCCGTTTTTCGCCTGTGAGCGCACGGCGTACGGAACGCCCACATGCATCGCAAGCTCCTGCGATTGCGCGCAGACCTCCGGAGCTGCCGCGCCGTGAAGATAGACGTGCGGCGTAAGATATTCATAGCCGCCGCCGGAGTGCAGGTCGACTATGCAGTCGCTGTGACGTATCACGGTTTCCTCAAGGAATGCAGCAAGCTTTTCGGCGTCGGTTCCGCATGTGCTGCCGGGAAAAACGCGATTGAGGTTTTTTCCGTCGGACGGAAAAACGTCCGAGCAGCGGCAGATGAGACCATCGTAATTGAATGCATGCACTAAGTGAAGCTCACCGTATATATCTTTTGGGTCAATAGTCCGTGCAAGCTCAATAACTGCCTGTATGCCTACGTATTCGCGGCAGTGAACACCGGCGGATACGGTAACGCATTTTCCGTCGTGAGCGCCGAAGATCACTGTTTCGGGGTAGTTAAGCCGTGTTCCCGGAACATTAACAAATTGCTGAATTTTCTTGCCTGTGTTCAATGCTTTACCTCCATCACCGATGCTATAAGCTCCTTTGTATATTCGTTCCGCGGAGCTGAAATAATGCTTTTTGTATTGCCTTGTTCGACGATGTCTCCGCCGCGCATGACCGCTATCCTGTCGCACAGCGTGCTCACAACGGCAATATCGTGCGAAACGAAGATCATCGACATTCCGGTTTCGGCCCGCAGTGAGGATAAAAGCTCGAGTATCTGCGCCTGCGAGGAAACGTCCAGTGCGCTTGTTATCTCGTCGCACAACAAAACACGCGGCGAGGACGCGATAGCGCGCGCAATGGCAAAGCGCTGGCACTGACCGCCGCTGAGCGAGCCGGGATAGCGTCGCGCAAGGCATGAGTTCAAGCCGACCTCAATGCAGAGTGAGTCAAGATCAAGGACAGCGCCCTTTCCCATGAGACTTTGGAATGCGTCATTTATCGAGCTTGCTATCGTTCTGCGCGGATGAAAGGATGCACCTGCATCCTGAAATATCATTTGTATATCGCGCTTATCGGCAAGCGCGCGCTTTTGCCCAAGCTCGCGCCCGTCGAAAACAACGGAGCCTGCATCCGGCGCTTCAAGGCCGCTGATAAGGCGAAGAAGCGTGCTTTTTCCGCTGCCGGAGGTGCCGACAATGCCGAGTATCTCGCCATATTTAAGCTCAAAGCTCACGTCGTGAAGAGCCTCGGTTTTAATATCATTACGCTCATAGCTCCTGCAGAGATCTTTAACGCTCAATATGTTTTTCATGCTCAAACCTCCGATAGAACAAAGTGACCGGCGCACGCCTCGATGAGCTTGCCGGCACTTTGCACTGGCGCGTCGGAAAACGTCGGGATGCTGCCGCCGAGTGCCGGAACGGCCTCGAGCAGCATCCTGGTGTACGGATGCAGGGGAGACGACACAAGCTCTTTTGCCGGGGCAAGCTCGACTATTCTGCCGCAGTGCATAACGGCGATGCGGTCGGCGACGTAGGAGGCAAGCGCAAAGTCGTGCGTCACGATCATCTGCGCTATGCCGCAGTCTGTGCGCATTGCGATCAGCTCGTCGGCAACGGTTCGGCGCGTCACTGCGTCAAGTGCGCTCGTCGGCTCGTCGGCAAGCAGAAGCTTCTGCTGCATGAGAATCACGAGAGCAAGCGCGATGCGCTGATTCATGCCGCCGCTCATTTCATACGGGCAGGAGGCGAGGATGCGCTCGCAGTCCTGAAGCCCGAGCCTTGAGAAAACGTCTTTGATCGACGGCAAAAATGATTTAGCGTCGTATTTGTCGTGGCTTTTCAGGGTTTCGATAAATTGCTTCTTGTAGCTCCTTATCGGGTTGAATGCCGCGCCGGGGGTTTGAAATATAAAGCCCATTCCGGAGGTCGTGAGCGCGCAGCGGCGCTTTTGCGAAAGCTCGGACAGGCGGCAGCTGTCAAACACAATGTCGCCGCCGCTTATCACGGGCTTGTCGAATACGCCTATCACGGATTTTAAAAGTGTGCTCTTTCCGCAGCCGGATTGCCCGACAACGCACAGCGCCTCGCCGGTTGAAAGCGAAAGGCTTATATCCGATATGGCGTCGCCGCGGCCGTATCCGGCGCAAAGTCCTTCGAGGGACAAAATAGTTTTATCGCTCATTTTGCCGCCTCCACATCAAGATAATCGCGCAGACAGTCGCCGAGGCAGTTGAATATCATGACCGTCACGACCGTCGCACCGGCCGGGGCAAGCGTTGCCCACGGTGCAAGCTGCATGTAGGCGCGCGACTGGTTTATCATGCTGCCCCACTCGGCGTTCGGCTCGGTAACGCCGATGCCGAGGAAGGAGAGGCCTGCAATGCCGATCATCATAACGCCGAGCTGCGTCGCAGCGTTGACTATAAGTCCGCCGAGCATGCACGGCAGAAGATAGTGCAGCATTATTTTCGTATTCGAGCAGCCGGAGAGGCGCGCTGCGCTTATAAACGACTCGTTTTTCATTGCGATGACCTGTGCGCGCGCAAGCCGCGCATAAAGCGTCCAGCCCGACAGCCCCATTGCAAGCATGGCGTTTATCATGCCGCCGCCGAGTATTCCGGCAACGGCGATGGCAAGCACCATCTGCGGAAATGCGAGCATGATATCTACAATGCGCATGATTATGCTGTCAACCGCGCCGCCGTACCACCCGGCGACCATGCCGAGCGCGGTTCCGATAACGAACGTTACCGCAACGAGAATAACGGCCGAGAATATCGAGGTGCGCGCGCCCATGATAACACGGGAGAAAACGCATCTTCCGTATCGGTCGGTTCCGAAGAGATATTTCGCGCTCGGAGAGACGTTCATGTTCGCGGCGTTTGTCGCGTTTGGGTCGTTCGGAACGATAAGCGGAGCGAGCAGCCCGATGAGCATCAGAACTCCGGCGAGAGTGAGAAAAACGCAGAGTCTGCGTTTTTGCTTTTTGCGTGCAGTCATAGTAAGATCCATGCGCTCACCTCACATTTGCCCGACCCGGGGGTCGAGACGGCGATAGCATAGATCGGCTGCAAGGTTGATGAGAACATAGATGCAGCTTGTGAATATGACAAAGCCCTGAATAACGGGGTAGTCGCGCGCGGTGATCGAGTCCATGACGAGCTTGCCTATACCCGGCCAACGGAAAATCGTTTCAACAACGACGCTGCCGCCGAGCAGCGTCCCGACGGACAGCGCAACGATGGTGAGAATGGGTATCTCAGCGTTGTGCAGCACGTTTTTGAAAAGAATGACCGAGCTTTTTACGCCGCGCGCTCTTGCACCGAGGACATAGTCTCGCCCGAGCTGTTCAAGCACCTCGGCGCGAAATTGCCTCAAAAAGCGAGCGCACATGGGGATAGTCAGCGCAAGGCAGGGAAGAATAAGCCCCTTGACGCTTTCATCGGCGATGACCGGCAGCAGATCTGTCTTGACGCAGAAAAAGTACATAAGGAGCACCGAAATAAGAAAATTCGGCAGCGAATTTCCGATAAAGCTCAGCAGCCTGACAATGTTATCAAGCACGCCGTCTTTCTTTACGGCGGTGATAACGGCAAGCGGAAGCGAGATTATAAGCGAAACTGCAAGGCTTGCTGCGCTTAAAATAAGCGTATAGCGCATTGCGTGCATAAGCTTGTTAGCAACGGGCAGACCGTCCTTATACGAGGCCCCGAGGTCACCTGTCAGTGCGTTTGACAGCCAGTTTGCGTATCGAGCAAGAAAAGGCTCGTTTAAGCCCATCTCTTCGCGAGCAGCTTCCAAAGTCTCCTCGGAAACGGTTATACCCTGCGCGTTGAGTTTTTTCAGCGCAGGGTCACCGGGCGATATGTACATCAGAAGATAGGTCAGAAAGCTCAAACCTATTATTATCACTGCAAGATGCAGCAGACGTTTTAAAATTTGCTTTTTGATATTATCCACCTCTGACTGAACATCAGGAGCCTCCGGGGGGGAGAAGGCTCCTGATGCAGGGGTTATTACATGTCCGTGTCAGCGTCTATGCGATAAAAATCGAAGGGGCAGTTTTCGTATATGCCGCTGACATTCTTCGCGGAAACGGTTATGTTGTTGAAAAGGCCTACGCAGCCGATGGCGTTATCGTCGATGGCGAGCTGGACGATCTCGTTAGCAAGGCGTGCGCGCTCGGCCGAGTCGGTCTCGACCTGAAGCTTAGCGATAAGTTCGTTTGCCTTATCGCTCTCAAAGCCTGCCGAGGCCCAGTAGCCGCCGGGACGAAGCACGGTATCGATGAAATAGTACGGGTCGCCGTTCTTGTCGGCTATCATGCAGTAGAGAGCAATGTCATAGTCGCCGGAGAGAATGTAGGTCGCGTCTGCGTCCTCCTGAGAGGTGAGGTAGGAGCCGACGCCGATGGCCTTGAGCTGCTCCTGAATGAGAAGCGCCAGCGAGTCGAGCGAGCGGGCCGGATAGTAGCATATGTTGAGATTGAGATCCTGTCCGTCCTTCTCATAGATGCCGTCAGAGCCGAGAGTGTATCCGGCTTCTTCAATCGCGGCCTTTGCCGCGGCCGTGTCAACGGCGGGCTTTGTGACCTTGCCGTAAGCCGTTGAGGTTCCGAAGGGGCCGACTGCTGCGGTGACTGTGCCGTTTAAGTAGGAAGCGATAGCGTCACAGTTAACGGTGAGGTTTATTGCCTGTCTCAGCTCGTCACTCAGGCGGTTCTGGTTGAGCATGTAAAACTGCAATCTTGTTGCCGGAATGTCCGTCACCGTGTACTTGTCGGGAGATGCGTCGAATATCTCCTTTGCGGCGGCTGTGACCGAGGTGTAGCAGTCAATTTCGCCGTTCTGCATTGCCATGAGCTTGGACTCATCATCCTGCATGTAGTAAAACACAGCGCCGTCGAGCTTAACGTCTCCGCCCCAGTAATTATCGTTGCGGCTGACTTCCACAGTGCCTTCAGGCTGGAAAGACTTCACAACAAATGGGCCGGTCGCAACAGGGGCATTGTCGATATCATTAGATGCGTCAAGATCCATGATCGCCATTTCCGGCGAGGCAAGATCGTTTACGAGCGTGGGATAGATCTCATCTGTTGTTATCGTAAATTCTTTGTCGCTGACGGCCTTGTATTCGTAGTCGGCAAACTGCGCAAAGCGCACGTTGACTTCGCCGCAGCGCTTGAGATTTGCGATGACATTCTCTGCGGTCACGGCATTGCCGTTTGAGAAGCTTATGCCGTCCTTGAGCATAACGGTCCAGGTCAGGTTATCGTCGGAGACCTCTGCCTTTTCCGCAAGACAGGGCTGAACCGAGCTGTCATCACCCATCTTGAATAGTGCCTCTGTGATGCCGTAGATGGAGGTGTACCATCCGTAGTACTCCTTGTGCGCGTCAAGGCTGGGGTAGGCGAAGCTTTCCGCGACGCGGAGTATCTTTTCGCCGTCATCAGCAGCGCCGTTATCATTGCTGCTGCATGCGGCAAGGCTCAGCACCATGATAAGTGCGAGCATAAGTGCGATTATTCTTTTTTTCATTGTTCCTCTCCATTTCAGAGTTATTTTACGGCTCTTATCAGAAAGCAAGGAGTGGATGCGTAGTTGAGCATCTCCTCGCGGCTCCAGAGCCTGCGGCTGACGGAAGTGTCCGCGCTTACGTTTTTGAAGCCGAGGTTGAGCAGCGTCACCGCATCCCAGTGAGGGCGAGGAAGCTTACCCATCGGCAGCGTGCGCGATATGTTTTCCATAAGCCAGCTTTCGTCGTAGCTGTCGTGATCCTCAAAGCCTGCATTAAGGACATTCTCCCTGTCTGCGAGCTTTTCACACTTTTTTTCGTAATCGAAAAGATAGGCGTACCAGTTTGAGTCGATGTTGAGCATCACGCCGCCGTCGCGCAGAACGCGCCGCCACTCGCCGTAGGCCTTCACGGGGTCGGGCAGATTCCAGGTGAGGTTTCGCGTTACGATAACGTCAAACTCGTTGTCGGGAAAGCTCAGCTCCTGCGCGTCCATCTTGAAAAAGCGGATCTTCCCGGCAAGAGAACCGGCGTTGTGCTTCGCCTGCTCTATCATGCCCTCGGACAGATCGACGGCGGTCACGTCATAGCCGCGCGAGGCAAGAATAATGGCGTAAAATCCCGGGCCGGTGCCGATGTCAAGCACCTTGAGCGTCCTTCCTTCGGCCTTCGGAAAGTTGCGGATAAGCTCGTCGGCCCATTTGCAGTCCCAGCCGTCGGCGAGATTTTTGCGGACAACCTCGGTGTAGGAGCTTGCGCGGCGTGTCCAATACTGCTCTATCGTGCTTGTAAGTGTGCTCATTGTCATTTCTCCGATCGCTTAGAGTGGGTTAGTGCAGACTTCTTATGTTTGAAGTTTAACATGCCAAATGCGTCTTCACAAGCCGGGTGGGGGGATATATTTTTCAAAAAATATAAGTTTTTTTCGCTTTACACAAACATGGCTTTGTCATATAATTCAGTGCATAAAACGGCGAGGTACTTACTATGGACGAAAAGCGGAGAAAAATACGGAATAAATGCACACAGCTGCTGCTGAAAAACAAAAAGGTGTCCGACGGCTATGAGCGCTCGTGGAGCGCCCACTGCCGCATGTTCGGTGAGCTTATGGAGCCTGCCTTTGCCGACGATGCGGCGTCGCGCCTTGAGCTTGTCGGCGCGCTTAACATGATAAGCGGCGGAAGATACACTGCCGCGGCAAAAAAGCTCGACAGGCTTTTGGATGCCTGCCGCAGCGATGCGGATTTCGCGGCGGTAAATTTCTTCACCGGCGTGTGCTGGGATAAAACCGGGATCACGGACATGGCGATCGTCTATTACGGCGAGGCGGCAAAGCGCGAGCCGGAGTTTTATATGGTCTATCTCATGCTGGCAAAGTGTTTGCACGCAAAGCGCCATTACGAGGCCGCCGCCAGTGCATATGCCAAAACGCTTGACGAAATTCTCTCGCGCCCGAAAAAGGACGAGGTTCCGGCTGTCAGAGAGGAACCGCTTCTCGGCTCGGTGCACGGCAATCTGGCAAGCTGCTTTGTCATGATGCGCAGGTATGACGATGCCGAGTTTGAGCTTTACGAGGCGCAAAGGTATAACTATTCTCCGCCGCAGATGCTCGTCACATGGGCAACGCTTTATGCCGCGACCGGGCGCAAGATCCGGGCGGCGGAAAAAATGAGCGAGCTTAAAAAATGCGCTCCGGAGCTGGAATCGGCCTCGGCGCTCGGAGTTATGGAGATAATCGAGCAGAAAAACTCGCACTTTGCGCCGCGCGCCATCGACAGCGAAAAGCTCAAAAATTTCTGGGATTGGTTCTGCGCAAACGCCGAAAGGCTGAAAGCGCTCACCTTCGGCGCGCCGTCGCCGGACATGATGAACGAGGTTTACGAGCAGGTGAGCGGAATATTTGACGCTGTTGTCGAAAAGCCGGGCTTTGAGTTCGGACGCGACGGGGCAAAGGCACGCATGAGCTTTTTCGATAATTACAATCTGACGTTTGAGCTTTGGCTTTCAAAGCTTGTGGACACTGCTCCGCGCTCGCTGCGCACAGACTGGAGCTTTTACCTTGTGCACTGAGGAGAAAACCATGATAAAGTATGTGCTTTTGGACATTGACGATACGCTGCTCGACTTCGGCAAAGCCGAGGCTGCGGCCATAAAGAAAACCTTCGACCGCATCGGCGTTCCCTCAACGCCGGAGGTCATAGCGCTCTACAGTCGGATAAACGACGAGCACTGGGCAATGCTCGAGCGCGGCGAGCTGACGCGCGAGCAGGTGCTCGTAAAGCGCTTTGACGCGCTGTTTGCTGAACTTGGCATAAAAAATGTACCGAGCGAGATGGCACAGGCAAGCTATGAATACCTCCTCGGCATAGGTCATTATTTCGTTGACGGCGCGCCCGAGCTTTTGCAGGCGCTTAAAGATAAATACGAGCTTTATATCGTCTCAAACGGCACGGCTTCCGTGCAGGACAGCCGACTTGAGAGCGCCGGCATAGCGCCGTATTTCAAGGATATTTTCATATCAGAGCGGCTCGGCGCGGATAAGCCGACAAAGAAGTTTTTCGATATCGTGTTTTCACGCATCGAGGGCTTTGAGCACGATAAGGCCGTCATCGTCGGCGACAGGCTGTCATCGGATATCCTCGGAGGCATAAACGCCGGCATAAAAACCTGCTGGTTTAACCCAAAGCGCCTGCCCGGCAGAGCGGATATCCCGGCAGATTACGAGATACATGCCCTGTCCGAGCTTCCGGAACTGTTAGAAAAAATCTGAGGTCAAGCTGACCTCAGATTTTTTCATTAATAACGATAACTTCGCCGATATCCTGCGTTTTAGCGCAGCAGCCGATGAGATATTCGCCGTAGGAAGCGCTCGAAAACGAGCAGCCCTCCGCGCCGCTTACTACCGAGAAGCTCCGCACGTCGCCAAGACGCAGGTCGGCATATTTTATATAGCTTTCCTTGAGCACCCACAGGCGGCAGAACTCGCGGTCGGGGTCATCGGCAGCGTAAACGAGCGCGGCCTCGTCGGGCTGAAAAAAGCGCTTTGCAAGTCTTGCGCCGCCGACCCTCGGCAGCTCGATGTCAACGCCGACCGGCACATCGGAGACGGCACACACGGCATAGTCTCCGCAATGGGCAAGCGAGAAGAAAACCTCGTTATCGGAGAAAAACGGCTTTTCGTTTTCGCTGAGAACATAATCGCTGCGCCCCGTGACCTTTTTCAGCAGCAGCTCAACGCCGAGACTGCGGCGCTTGTCGTCATCGCCGGCAAGGCGCAGCGTCTTTTCGCGCCGTGCAGGAGACACCTTGCCGAGGCAGCTTTCAATATCCAGAAGACCGATGTCAGCGATGAAAATTTTTGTCATGCGCGCATTGCATCGAGAGTTTTCTGAATAAGCGTGTCAAGATCCCAGCCGCACATTTCGGCTCCGCGCAGGATAACGTCGCGCGAGCAGCCGGCGGCGAACTTCTTGTCCTTGAACTTCTTTTTCAGGCTTTTTACTTCCGCAATCAGCACAGAAATTTCCGCTTACATTTTTCTTACAATTTGGACATATTTTAGCCTTTTTATCAATTTCACTTTGGCAATATTTACATTTTTTCATTATTCTACTCCTTTCAAAAAAATTATTTTATGGATTTTTCAAGCTAAAAGTGAAAATTCCTACGGAAATTTAGTCCTTAAAATTTAGCAGATTTTAAGGCTATTCACTTTTAAATGTGTTTTCTGAGTAAATCAAACATGATATTTTGTAGCACTTATTATTCATTAAATTCATCGCCCTTACAACAAAACAAACAAACGGGCACTTTTAACTCTAATGGCTCCCCATTAATAAGAGGAATATCAATATTCAATTTTTCAGTATCATATTTCTATGATACCCATACTATATCACGAATTGCCCGAAAAATCAAGAAAATCTCGAAAATTAATTGTAAAAATCTTGAATTTATGATAATATGTTACCAATAGTTCAAAAATTTTGCAAGGAAGTGTTTCATTATATGGATAATAATAAATTAGATACCATTACAAACTTATTTGAAGGCAAAGAAATTAGAAGTATTTGGGATAATGAAAAGGAAGATTATTACTTTAGTGTCGTTGATGTTGTAAATGCTTTAGCAAATCCAAAAGATGCTAGAAAATACTGGTCTGTACTTAAAACAAGACTAAAAAAAGAAGGTAGTGAAGTGACTACAAATTGTAGTCAGTTGAAAATGTTAGCACCTGATGGAAAAATGAGATTAAGAGATGCTATGAAAACAAATGACATTTTAAGACTTATTGGACATCCCCATGACAAAGGCTATTCCCATGCTTTTGTATAAACAGTGCCGTTTATTGTGCCACCGTTGCAGTAGATGTTTGCGCCTGCGTTAGTTTTTGCTGTAGTATTGCCGCTCATATACTTATCTATATAACTGTCTATTTCCATAGTTGCGCCGCTTGCATCTTTTAGGAACAGATTTGCATCTGACTGTTCTATTAAAACAGCTCCGCCATATCCGTTAGCGTCATCGTTGCTTGTTGAAGTTACGCTGTTATTATAAAACTTTGTGTTCTGCAAAGTAAGTGAGCTTGGCTTTGTTTCTTTTGTGTTGCTGTCATAATATGATTTTATGCTGATTGCGCCTCCACCAAGTTTTTTGAAAGCTTCTGTGCCTTCACTTCCTGGATTATAACCACCAGCCTTATTGCCTGTGAATGTACTGTCTGTGATTTTTACACTTCCG
>OIZL01001241.1_pt1 | contig 14675 bp, 9 predicted proteins | sample 1588541 | NCBI WGS metagenome assembly OIZL01 (sample SAMN03283285) | human gut metagenome | biome: human-associated habitat; material: feces | host: Homo sapiens | place: Peru | collected 2012 | reverse complement strand
CCGGTGTTTTCCTCAGCAACGAATCTGAGTATATCACCCCCATTTGGGGTTGTCAACAGATTTTTTCAATTTTTTTCATTTTTTTGAATTATATAACAAATAGTGACGATTTCTCTATTGCAGCTGCAAAGTAACTGCCCCGTCTCCGCCGCTAAGAATCAAGGCAAGTGAATCTACCTGAGTATCTGCCGGCACTTCGATGATGCTTACCAGCTCCACCGTTTCTCCTGCCGCCACCATGGCATTGTAATTCTGCATATCGTTCAACAGCATCGTCGTAAGAACATGCTTTCCGGCGTCCCCGTTGACACTGAGCTTAAATTTTGCCCCGTGCTCCATCATATTCAGAGTCTGTTCGCTGCCGCTCTGGTTTGTCACATTAAATTTTGCGACCAGAAGCTTCATTCCCTCCGTCGCATCCATCGTGAAATAGACTGCGCCCTCTTCCCCGGAATCCTCCGGATAGGAATCGATCAGTTCGCATCCCGTATATGCAAATGTAAAGTCTGAGATCCCGTAATACTCTTCAATAGAAGCTGCCGGCATCGCCTCTGTCTGCGACTGATCAATGACGGTCGCATTGTTTTCGGCCGGTCCGGGCTCCCCGGGTCCCCCGGGCGCTTCTTCTGTCTCCGCTGCAGCCACATCGCTCTCCGGTGCCTGTGCCGGCGGTTCTGCATCCGGCGCTGTCTCTTCCTGGGAGAGATCCACCAGCCTGCTTCCATTGTCCTTATCATACTTCATCAGAATTCCGGCGGCATACTCCGAAATGATCTCCGTCTCTTCCTGTGTCAGATCCGGTACTGTCGCCCCGCATCCGGTCAGTGCCAAAGCCGCAGCCACGCCGCATAAAACAATCTTCCTCTTTTTCACTTCTGTTCTCCTGTCCGCTTTTCGCGGCAGCCGCCTCTTTCTATCCAGAAAGCGCGACGCCCCCAAAGTCATTCAAACCAATTTTTAACCCCGTTTCTCCCCGCTATCTGCCTTCCTTTTCACACTGCCCGTGCCGGAAGGCATCCATATCCGGTTCCGAACCGTTACGTTTTATTATACCTTACTTTTTTTCTTCTGACAAATTATTTATCGAAACCTAGCGTCTTCTTTATTTCTGATGCGCGTCCAGCGTGAACCAGAACTCCACGCCGTTTTCATAATTGACCACGCCGTACTGCTGATTCAGCGATTCCATGATCGCCTTTACGATCGAAAGTCCGATCCCGCTGCCTCCGTATTCCCGCGTACGCGCCTTATCCACCTTGTAGAATTTCTCCCACAGGTGCTCCAGACTTTCTTCCGGGATGGGATTACCAGTGTTAAAAACAGATACCTTCACCGTATCCTCTTCCTGAAGGATCTTCACATCGATCACCTTTTCCCCCTGCGCATAATTGATCGCATTAGAAAAATAGTTCATAAAAACTTCCTCCACGCGGAACTCATCGCCCCAGACGTAGATCGCACCATAGTCCTCCATCCGGACAGTGATCTCCTTCTGGCGCAGCAGGATCTCAGACGAAGCGATATAGTTCTTTATCAGCGCCGTGATGTCAAACCGTTCCATCGCCACCACCTCATTGCCAAATTCCAACTGGTTCAGCGTCAGGAGCTTCTTCACCATCGTGTTCATCTTAGCCGCCTCATCCATGATGACATCGCAGTAAAAGTCCCGGCTCTCCGCATCGTCATTGATGCCCTCCTTCAGACCCTCCGCATATCCCTGGATGAGCGCTATCGGCGTTTTCAGCTCATGGGACACGTTGGAGAGAAATTCCTTACGCATCTCATCGATCTCGTTCTTTTTTTCAATGTCCTTTTTCAGTTCGTTGTTGGCTGTTTTCAGCTCGGATATCGTCTCCTCCAGAGCTTCCGACATCTCGTTGATATTATTGCCCAGCACGCCGATCTCCGTCTTGTCGTCGCCCTCGTACTTCGCCTCGAAATCAAGATGCTTGACGCGCCCGGAGATCTCCGCCAGTTTGAGGATCGGTCTTGTGATCCGGCTGGAAAACCAGAATACCAGGATCGTGCTGATAATGATCGCACCGATCCCGACATAGGCGAGGAAATGATTCGATATGGACACGCTCTCCTGGATCCCTTCCAGCGCGCTTCTTATCATAAAAATATAGCCGTTGTCCAGAAGCCCCCACATCTCGATATACTCTGTCTGCGTCCGGTAATCAGTGACGATCTGCATCTGGTAGTTCTCCGTCTTTTTGATGAGATCGTCCTCTCCCGCCCCGTTGATGATATTGTTCAGAAGCTGGTTGATAAAAAGCTGCGGCTCGTTCATCGACGCCTTGATCGTTTTCGTGTCGCTGTCCGCCACCACCACATTGATATTGTATTTTCCACAGATCTTCTGCAGCTCAATATCGTACTCCTCGGTCTTGATGTCCCCGTCCCTGGACGCAGCATTGATGCTGTTGTAAGCCCGCTCAAGTGCGGTCGCTTTCCGGTTGATATAGTACTTTTCCAGCAATGTAGTGTTCAGGATCAGACATACGAGAATGATCCCAATGATCAGCGTTGTGAAGATAAATGCAAACTGCCTTTTAATCGAGTATTTCATCTTTGCCCCCATGTCTGCGCTTTCTGCCAAACAGCTCATAGATACAAGGTACGACAACCAGTGTCAGAAGCGTTCCGTAAAGCAGACCTCCGATCGTGACGACCGCCATCGGCCTTGCCATCTCCGATCCCATATCCTTACTGAATACCATGGTACACAAAGCGAGGATCGTCGTCAATGCCGTCATCAGCACAGGGCGCAGTCTTGTACGTCCTGCTGTCAGAAGCGCCTGCCGAATCTCCATGCCGCTCTCCCTGAGCTGGTTGGTGTAATCCACCAGCACGATTCCGTTGTTGACGATCACGCCCGCCAGCATGACAAAGCCGATCAGTGCAATAACGCTGATCTCGCTGTTGCTGACGATCAGCCCCAAAAAGCCTCCGGTAAAGGCAAGCGGTATCGTAAACATGATGATAAACGGCGAGAGCAGCGACTGGAACTGCGCGACCATGATCAGATAGATAAAGATCACCGCCAGAAGAAGCATCAGGTAAACCTGTCCCATCGCTTCGTCGATCATCTCATTCTCTCCGCTCATCACCAGACGGTATCCGTCCGGCATTTCCAGATCTGCCAGCTTTTCATTCAGAACGTCCGAAACGAGTCCCACATTATAGCCATCTGCGATTCCTGCCGTAACTGCGATATACCGGTTCTGATCTATCCGGTTCACCGCCTTCGGCGAAATGCTATCGGTAAATGTGGCGATCTCCGTGAGCGGGATCTTCTCCTTCGTACCATCCTGTTTTGTCCTCTCGATCGTCAGACCTTCCACCAGTTCTCTGGTGAGCGTGCTGTCCCCCTCTTTTTTGACATAGACGTCATAATCCCGGATCTCCGTCTCAAGCGTCGTCGCACTGGTCGCATCTGCAAGTCTGGACGCGATCTGCTGATAGATCTGGGCAACCGTCAGTCCATGTTCGATCGCCTTATCCCGGTCGATCGTGATACGCAGCTCGCCGGTCGAATCCTCCAGTCCATCCGACACATCACAGGTTCCTTCAACCGACTCTACGACAGCCGCTACCTGCTGTGCCAGCTCCTGAAGCGTATCCAGCTCTCTTCCCTGCACCTGGATGGTAATCCCATCCCCTCCCAGGGCGCTCATATCCATCGAAGATGTCTCAATGCTGATCTCCGCCTGTTCCCGCTCACAGATATCCTGCAAAGCGTCTGTCATCTCCGCGGCGATCTCATGGTTGTTCTGTTTCTTATCCTCGCTCAGCGAGATATAAATATCCACGGCGTTGGTCTGCGCATCTCCGTTTCCGGTCAGCGCCGCCATCGAGCTTGTCCCGGACATAGCACCGACGTCTACCACATCGTCTCTCTCCATCAGCCGCAGCACGATCTCATCACAGACCTCACCGGTGTGCGTCAGCAGCGTATCCTTTGGCAGTGTCACGCTCATCGTCATCTGCGTACTGTCCATATCGGGCATGAAGGCAGTTCCCTTGGCATACGCTCCCACGGCGCTGACGCCAAGCAGGATCACCACAGCAATCAACACTACCGCTTTGTGGCGCAGCGCTGCCTCTAACGCCTTGCCGTATCCACTGCAAAGCGCCTCATAGAACTTTCCGCTCTTCTTTTCCTGCGTTTTTGCCAGAGTCTTTGACGCCATAGCCGGTACGACAGTCAGCGCCGCCAGAAGGCTTGCCCCAAGGGAATAGGCGATCGTCAGTCCCATGTCGACAAAGAGCTGTCTGGTCAGTCCTTCTGTAAACACGATCGGCAAAAAGACGCTCACGGTCGTCAACGTGGAGGCAATGATCGCTCCGGTCACTTCTTTCGTTCCTTCGATTGCCGCCTCAAGCGCCGATTTTCCTTCGTTTCGCAGTCGATAGATATTCTCGATCACGACGATCGAGTTGTCCACGAGCATACCGATTCCAAGCGCCAGACCGGAAAGAGAGATCACGTTCAGCGTGATCCCGCTGAAGTACATACAGACGATCGTCGTCACGATACTGATCGGGATCGAGCAGGCGATCACAGCCGTCGGCCGGATATCCTTCAGGAAAAGGATCAGGATCAGCACCGCCAGTCCGGCTCCGAACACAATATTACTGATGATCGAATTCATCACAAGATCGATATACACACCCTGGTCCATCAGCGTCACAAGCATCAGATCCGGGTTTTCCTCCATCAGCGCATCAAACTTTGCAAGAATCCGGTCGGACACATCTCCTGTCGAATAACCGGTCTGTTTCTGCATCGAGATCATGATGCCCGGCGACCCGTTCAGATTCGTATAGATCGCATCCGAGTTGTCCACCATAAAGACGTCTGCGACGTCCCCAAGCGTGATCACATCCACGCCGTCCATCTCCAGATTCATCAGCGGCATCTTTTTCAGCGCTTCGATGTCCTCCGGCTTATCTCCGACACGGATCAGGTAGGAGATTCCCTCCTCCGTCACATATCCGGCAGGCATGGAAAAATTCTGTGCTGCCAGCAATGATTCCACCGTTTCGACGGTCAGCACACCGTTCATATCCGCCTTATCATATGCCTGATCCCACGCATCCTGCAGCTCCTGCTCTCCATCTGCAAGCTGCTCAAGGGCGTCCGTAAGCTGCTTCTCATTTTCTTCTATCTGCTCATAGCCGTCCGCGATCTGTTCTGCGCCCGCGTCAAGCTGTTCATAGCCGCTTTCCAGCTGCTTTTCTCCGGACTCTAACTGCGACTCAGCCGTATCCAGCTGCTGTTGTGCCGAGCCAAGCTGCATTTCTCCAAGGCTTAAGCTGGTCTGTGCTCCGGCGAGCTCTGTCGCCGCTGTCAGATTTCCCTTATATAGCTCCTGCAATGCCTCATCCAGCTTGCTGATCTTCTGATTCACCTCGTCGAGCTGCTTCTGCATCGCCTGGATCGACTGTTTTGCCGCCTCGGCTGTCGCCGCCATGCCGGCATAGGACTCCTTCAGAGCCGCCAGCGTTGCCGCGCCGCCAGCCGCGTCAAACGCGCTGCTAAGACTGCTTTTCAGCTGCGCGATCAGCGCTCCTGCCTGTGTCGGATCCGCAAGCATTTCCTCTATATTTTCCGGGACATTCCCGGATTCCTGCAAAAGTCCGGTAAGAAAAGCCTTATCTTCGTCCGACAGATTTCCCGGATTCATCTGGTCCAGCCTGTTGATACTGTCCTGCAGCCCTTGCAGCTTCTCAATATTTTTTCCCAGCTCCTCGTAGGCTTTGACGGTCGCCTGTGAGGTTGCGATCTCCGCCGTGAGATGGATCTTGAGCGCCTCCAGATCTGCTTTCGCTGTAATGATCTGTGTCTCCGCTGCTGCGAGCTGTGACTTTGTCTCTTCTTTTTTGTTCGCCAGCTCCTGTTTTCCCTGTTCGATCTTCTGACGGTTGTCTGCCAGTTCTGTTTTTCCCTGCTCCAGCTCTTTTCTGGAATCTTCCAGCTTCTTCTTGTTCTCGTCAAGCTCCGTCCGGCTGTCTGCCAGCTCCTGCTCCGAATCGACAAGCTCCTGCCTTGCCTCTGCCAGCTTTTCCTGTCCGTCGTAGATCTCCTGACGGTTTTCTTCCAGCTCTGATCTGGCTTCCTCCATCTCTTCGTCTATGGAGCCGAATACCTGACTGTTGATCGCGTCGATCTTGTCCTGACGGATGATGACGTTGACGCTCTCCTCCAGCAGTCCCGTCGCGCTTGCCGAGGCTACGCCCTCGATACTTTCCAGCTCCGGCAGGATCACGTCCTCTGTCAGAGACGTCACCTCCGCCGTCGTCATATTTTTTCCGCCCACAGCGGCTATCATCACCGGAAGCATATCCGGGTTGATCTTCATGATCACAGGATTTCCGATCGAATCATCCCAGTAGCTTTTGATCTGATCCAGATTTTCCCGGATCTCAAGCGACACGGAATCCATGTTCGCCGTCTGGGCAAATTCCAGAATGACCATCGAATAGTTTTCGCTGGATATGGAAGAAATCTGCTCTATGTTGCTCACGGTTGCCATCGACGCTTCCACCGGCTTGCTGACCGCCATCTCTACCACTTCCGGACTCGCTCCCGGGTACGGCGTCATCACGATGACATAGGGCAGGCTGATATTCGGCAGCAGATCGGTCGACATTTTCATAAATGAAACAATCCCCAGCACAAGGACCAGCACCACCGCAACCAGCACTGTATAAGGCTTCTTCACACTAAATTTTCCGAGCATATTATCCTCCACATCTTCTTTAACGATCCGAAAAAATCGGTATCCGCACTCCTTTTATTTTCAGAACCATCTCTGTTTCTGTCGTAAAAGATCAGCATATCAAAAAAAGTATATTGACCTGAAAATTTGATGTCAATACACTTTTTCTGAACTTTTTATAAAATCGATAACAAAATATTGGCTATTTGATCTCCTGCGTCTCGATAATGAAGGATACCTGACCGGTCTTTCCTTTTCCGATTCCGCTGAAGTTCTGATACCCGGCATCGGACTCCTTTATATTGTCTATCTTGCGGATCAGCTCCCGCAGTTCTTCTTCCTGCGTCTCGTAGCTGTCCTCGTCCTTCTCCTCTGCGTTGTCCCCGGTAAGACTGTCGCACGCCTTTTCCACGCCCTGCGTATAGCTCTTTACGCCCTGCGCAAGTCCGGAGCTTCCGGTCGCCAGCTCCGATACCGCCTGCGAGATCTGTGCAAGGGAAGGATCTGCCGCCGCCATCTGCGCGAGCGCAGCGTTTACCTGGTTCAGCCCCTCGTTTAGCGAATCGGCTCCCTGACGCAGACTCTTTCCGCCGTCCCGCAGCTTCCCGATCTTCTCTTTCAGTTCACCGGTGCTGTCCACAGCGTCGCCCATCTTGTCTGCCAGATCGCCGAGCTGCTCTGTGATATCCTCATAGTTCTCCTGTTCCAGAACACTGTTGGAAAACATCGTCGCCGTAAAGTCAAGCGCGAAGTCCGTCGCGTCAAAGGATACCTCCATATAATCGTTCAGTTCTATCTCATGATCCTTTGTCAGGCTCATGTCGTCAAGCTGCAGCACATCGGCAAGACCGGGAACTGTCATTCCGTAGACCAGATAATCTCCGTTCATGTACTTTACTTTTCCGTTCTCTGCCTCTACATGCTTTACTTTTTCCCCGTCCAGAAGCATCCCGCTCACCGCGGCAAACGGCGTGATCCCATCCTCCGTTCCGGTATTGTTTGTATAGTCCAGACGGATCTTCACTTTTCCGTCCGCTCCGGCAAGCTCCTCCCCGGATACCTCCCCGCCGTCCAGATAGTATGTGACCTTCACTTCCACCGGAAGCTCCGTTGCCGGATCCGCTTTTCCTTCATAGTGGATATCCTGTCCATGGTTTTCCCACTCGTAGGCATCCTCTCCGACCGACACGCACTCTTCGTCGCCTTCCTTGTTCACAATATCCGTCAGAATGGACGTATCCTCGATCTTGCTGTCCTTTCCCGGATTTCTGAGAGCGACCGTCACCTTGATCTCATCCGGCGTTCCGTCTGTCCCCGCCAGCACATAGACGGACTCCTCCTTGTCCACGTCCATTCCGCTTTCTTCATATTCGTAGGTCTTTTGTTCCTCGTCTGCGTTCCCGCTCTCTTCCTGTGTATCCTGTTTCTCTGCCGTCTGCGTCCCCTCTGCCGGCTGATCCCCGCATCCGGTCAGCAGAAGTGCGCACACGCCCGCACACAGCGCCGCCCTCTCTGCTATCCTATATTTCCAAATATTCTGTCTCATCACATTCTCACTCCTACTCTACATTCTTCAGTGCCATATCCATCGGTACTTTTCCGATCCGTCGGAATTCAAAGACCGCAACCGCCAGATAACACAGCACACCTATCGCAAACATCTGTCCAAACACCCTGTCCGGCACCTGATAAGGCAGCCATCCGGACATCATCGTCTGGACCATCACCTTCCAGATCACGCCGATCAGTTCATATGCGATCGGGATGCTGACAAGCACACAGCCGACCACCACGATCGATGTTGGCAGAATATACAGTCTGGCGATCTCCCCCTTGGAATACCCGAGGATCTTCGTCATGGAGATCGACTGCGCGTTCTTTTCTATGATGATCTTGCTCAGAAGATATACCAGCACAACAAAGATCAGTACGGCGAATCCGCATATGAGATTCATCATCTCTCCCATGGAAAGCTCCAGCTGTCTGCTCACCTTGGTAAGCGCATCCTGATCGATGACCGACGCGATATACTGCGCGTCGATATCTGTAATCTCCGAATCGCTGAAATACCCTCCGAACATGCCGTCTCCCAGATCAAAAACATCGTTCAGGTGATCTCTGGTCATAAAAATATTCAGCCCGGCGTCATAATCGTAGATCCCGCTAATCGGGAAAGTATAAGTCGTATCCTCGTACTTTTCCTTCAGGGTGATCTCATCTCCGGTCTTCAGCCCAAACTTATCCGCATAGGCAGAGGAAACATACACATCCTCCTCTCCTAAATGGAGCGGAATATATCTGCTGTTCCCTTCGATCCCGTAGATCAGGATATCCTCCAGCATATAGCTTTCATCCGTTGTCCGAAGCGTATAAGCGCTGAACTTCTCTGCATCCGGATTATCTGTCTCCACCTCCTGTTCAAAGGTAAGCAGCGTCAACAGACTTTCCAGCTTGTACTTATCACTCACACCTTCTATTGGCATATCCAGAAGATACTGGTACTTTGCGATCATGTTGTCCGTCACCTCGTCCTGGAAGTTCGCCAGGATCGGTCTCATGGAAAGACCGAACAATAAAAGCAGATTGGCAAACAGGATCCCGATCAGCATCATCAGATAGTTCCACATATTCTGGAATATAACCCTTGTACGGAATCTGGTAAAGAAGCCGATCTTAGGGCTCAGATAAACTGCCTTCTTTTTCTTTCTGCGGCTGAGATCCCTCCGCAAAAACTGCAAAGGACTCAGTTTCATCTGTCTGGACAGGATCGCAAAATTGATCAGCGTCATCAGGATCACCGGAACCACGGTCGTATACAGAAACGCATCCATATTCCAGATCGTCTGATAGGTCGGCAGGCTGTAGCTGCCATAGTACATGGCGACGCAGATCTGCTTCATGAAGGTGTAGCCAAGTATATTCCCAAGTAACGCGCTGACAAGCGTCACCATGCAGGGCATCGTCATATAATGTGCCACCAGCTCGCTTCTGGTATAGCCGCTTGCTCGCAAGGTGCCGATCACATTGGCCTCCTTCTCGATCGTATTTGAGGTTGTGATCGCAAACACAAACGCAAGGATCGCGATGACCATATAGAGCAGAACGATCATCATCGCCTTATCGCCGCCCATATCCTCTCCGGTAAACTGGATCGCCTGATTGGTATAACATGGAACGTAGTCCTTGAGTTCGACTTCGGCGTTGATCGCGTTCATCAGATCTTCCGCCATCTCTTTTTCCTGTATATCTGTATCCGGGCTCTGCTGATACTTCCAGGCGTAATCATAATGCACCGCCTCGTCTTCCAGTTCTGCAAAGCACTCTCCGGTCACGATCCCCACGCCAAACATCTTGGCGTCAAACATGGAATCGCTGTTCTTCTCAAAAAGGCAGCTGTAATCCGGCAGGGCTACCATTCCCGTCACCTTCCACTCGCTCTCCTTTGTTCTGAGCGTTTCTCCTATCTCGATTCCGTTATTCTCTGCAAACATACGATCCAGCGCGATCTCATCTTTGGCAGACGGAAGTTCCCCTTCCATCAGGCACACGGTATTTACCATTTTCCTCTCGCCATAGATCCTCACTCTCGCGCCGGTATCTGTCTCCTGTTCCGTATAAAACTGCTCGTACACAGTCACTCCGTTTTTCTCTACCGCCTTTTTCTGCGCCTTGTTCATCCTGCGCTCTGTCACAAAATGGCCATCTTCCACATTGTATTTTTCAAAGCCGTCCCGATAGGCTTTCAGCATACTGTCGTCTGCCACCAGAAAACCGGAAATAAAACCGATGGACATAACAAGCAAAAAGAAGATTACCAGATATTTTCCGAAATCTCCTTTTATCTCACGCGGGAGGCGTTTTCTCAATGGATTCTTCATCTGTCCGCCTCCTTACCAGTCAAGCTCTTCTGCCTTGACTTTTTCTTCATTCAGATAGTTTTTGCGAATCTGACCATCGCGCAGCTTTACCACGCGGTCTGCCATATTTTTGATCGCATCGTTGTGCGTCACCATGATGACCGTATTCCCGTACTTCTGGTTTACCGTCTCGATCAGTTTCAAAATCTCCTTCGACGTATTGTAATCAAGCGCTCCGGTCGGTTCATCGCACAGAAGGATATCCGGATTTTTGACGATTGCCCTTCCTATGGCGCACCTCTGCTGCTGACCGCCTGAAAGCTGGTTCGGCAGTTTCTTTTTGTGTCTGGTCAGCCCAAGCGTTTCGATCAGTTCATCCACGTCGAGCGGCGCATCGCTCAGATATGCCCCGACTTCGATATTTTCCTGCACGGTAAGATTGGGGATCAGATTGTACATCTGAAAAATGTATCCCAGGTGTTTTCTCCGATAAGTAGTCAGCCGCTTCTCGTTCATATCCTCGGTCTTTTCACCGTTGATCGTAATGCTCCCGGCGCTTGCCCGGTCTATTCCTCCGATGATGTTGAGCAGCGTAGACTTGCCCGAACCGGACGGTCCAAGCAAAACACAGAATTCTCCCTTTTCCACGGAAAGGTCAATTCCCTTGAGCACCTCGACCCGGTTCTCGCCCTCTCCAAAATCTTTTTTGATCCCTTTTATTTCCAAAAACATGATTATTTTCCTCCTCGTCAGTTAGTTTAGGCTAACCTTTTGGCGTTGTCAACCCTTTTTCCTCTCATTTCCTGTCAAATGAAAAAAGCCTGCCAATTATGGCAGACTCTTCTTACGCTTCCAGTTTATAACCCATCCCCCAGATGGTCTTGATCAGATCACCTTTCGCTCCCAGCTTGCTCCGCAGCTTTTTGACATGCGTATCGATCGTTCTCGCATCCCCGAAGTAATCGTAGTTCCATACGCTGTTCAGGATCTTTTCTCTGGAAAGGGCGATCCCCTTATTCTCCAGGAAATACGTCAGAAGCTCGAACTCTTTATAACTCAGTTCCACCGGCTCTCCGTCTACTGTGACGCTGTGCGCCGCCTTGTCGATCCGGATTCCGCCAACCTCCAGAATGTCTTCCTTGCTCGCCTGGTTCGTACGTCTCAGGATCGCCTCCACTCTCGCCACCAGGATCTTCGGGCTGAACGGTTTCGAGATATACTCGTCCACACCCAGTTCAAATCCCTGCAGTTCGTCCCGCTCGTCCGCCTTCGCCGTGAGCATGATGATCGGCACCTTTGAATACTCACGGATCTCCTTGCAGACCTGCCAGCCATCCATCTTAGGCATCATCACATCCAGTATGATCAGTGCAATATCGTTCTGTTCAAAAAACAGGTCCAGCGCCTGCGCACCGTCCTCCGCCTCGATCACCGTATAGTTGCTCTTTACCAGAAAGTCCCGCACCAGTTTCCTCATACGGCTTTCGTCATCTACCACCAGTATTTTCAGACTATCCATCTGTCATGCTTCCTTTCCCATTCTCTTCCGCTCAGGGATCTATATCCAATCTTCGCTCTGCCTCGCGCACCTTGCTCTCTCTCTCGGTCAGCTCCTGCTCCCACTCTGAGTACTCATTCAGGATCGCTGACTTGTAGTTCAGCATATTCGGCGTGTCGCTGCGAACCGCTATGACGATCATCGCAACGACTGCGGCGATCAGAAGAACATTGATCCAAACCGAAGTAAGGAATCTTCCCCGATACTCTGCCTTCGGCTTTCTGGAAGCGATGCTTCTGCGGATCGAAAGGCTGTTTTCTGTCTTATTGCTGAACGTGCCATAAAGCGGCACAGGCTGTATCTTCTCCTTGGGGACGCCCCACTTTATCATTTCATCCTGCATGCTTTGCAGATAGGAAAGACCGATCGGCGTAAGAAAGATCTTATTTTCGATCGCCCTGTTATAGATCATCAACACATTCTGCGGATTCCGGTAATCCAGATGCTGTCCCAGATTATCGATCTTCTTCAGCTCCATTCTGGCGGTCTCCGCATCCGCTATCGTCGCAAATTTATAGCCGTCTACAATGAAATCCTCTTCTTTATAATCCATAGCTGCCCCTTCTCCTTCGCAATTCTTCCTTTCATCTGTACACCGTATCTCTATTATATCGAAAAAAAGGCGTCCGGGCAAGTCTGCACCCGAACACCTTTTCCGTTCTTTTCTTAAATTCCTACCGCCAGACATCCTACATCTTGAAGATGTTCATGTTCTGCTCCAGTCCGTCCGCCACATTCTTGAGCTGGGATGCGTTTTCGGAAATATTGTACACGATATTGCTTACCTCTGTAACGGAAGCAGACGTTTCCTCCGTGCTTGCCGCATTTTCCTCGGCGATCGCTGTAAGGTTCTGTACGACATCCACCACGTTGACTCTGGCCTCGTCCAGTCTCTTGGTCTTGTCCGCGATCTTGTTGACTCCTTCGATCGAACTGGTGATACCGCTCTTTACCTCCGTGAAGATAGCGTCCGTCTTTTCGACATTCTCACTCTGGCTCTCCATGATGGTCTTAACCTCTCCCATCGTCTCTACTGCCTTCTGGGAATCCGAGATCAGCGAATCAATGATGTTCTCTATCTGTCTTGCAGACTCGTTAGACTGTTCTGCCAGCTTCTGGATCTGGGAAGCTACAACCGCAAAGCCTCGCCCCTGTTCTCCAGCCCTTGCCGCCTCGATTGTCGCATTGAGGGAAAGAAGATTCGTCTCCTCTGCGATCGATGTGATCAGCGAAGTCGCCTCTCTGATCTTCAGCGCCGACTCATTGGTCGTGTTGGTCTGTTCATAAATGACATCTATCGCCTCTTTGGCATGCTGGTTGATCTTCTCCAGCGCTGCCAGCGTTGCCGTTGCCTCGTCGCTTGCTTTCTTCATATGGTCGGCATTGGAAATGAGGTTTGCAACCTCCTGGCTCGTCTCCTCCACCATGTTGCCCATCAGGATTACATTTTCCGTTGCCTTCTGCGTTTCATCTGCCTGTGAGGACGCTCCTTCCGAAATCTCGGAAACCGCCTTCTCCACCTGCTCTACCGTGCTTGCCGTCTCGGAAGCATTCGTATGTAAAGACTCCGATGCGCTGAAAAGCTGTGTGCTCTGCTGTCTCAGACTGGACACGATCTCTGCGAGCTGCGCTCTCAGCTCTGCGACCGCCCGGCTCATCATTCCTGTCTCATCGGTTCTCTTGACCAGCTTATCCTGTCCTTCGATCTCTGTGAAGTCCATATGTGCCAGCCTGCCGACAATCTCCGTCACACGCTTGATCGGTGTGATCGTGCTGTTCACAAACAGGTATGCGAACACTGAGAATACGACCACCAGCACGACTGCGCAGACGCTTCCGATCATCGTCACCCTGCGCACCGACTGCAGGATATCGCTCTCATCCGCAGATATTACAAGGATACAGTGTCCTCTGTCCGTGACATAATACGCTGCATATTTCATCGTACCTTTAAAACGATACTGAACCACCTCCGGTTCAACATTCTCTCCGACCTGCAGTCTTTCTACAACACTCTTCACCACTTCGTTTTCGACAGGCTGTCCCACCTTGTCCTTTGTCGGATGATAGAGCATCGTTCCATCCTCGGATACCAGATAAGCGTAGCTGGATTCCACCTCTGCCAGTCTCACTTCGCCCAGCGATCTCGCCAGATTATTGTAGTCAGTCGCCGTGTTGTATCCGATGACGTCGATCTGGTCGTTGACCTCAATACCGTAGGCAACCGCCAGGTCATACAGATAATTCTGGTTCAGATCCATCAGATGATTCTGTACATTCACTGCAAAGATCAGTGAGATCATCAGCCCCAGGACCACCATCGCCGCAACGACCATGAGGACCATTTTTGTCTTGACTGACTGCATCAGGCCAACCTGACCTTCTCTCTCTTTTGTTTTTCCATTTTTCATCGCCATAGTTCACGCCCCTTTGACCGGATACCGCGCCAACCGGCATCCGCATCACATTGTTTTCAGTGGACCAGACGGGAGTCGAACCCGTGTCCAAAAGCCCATTCCCTGTCCTTCTACT
>OIZL01001238.1_pt1 | contig 14710 bp, 19 predicted proteins | sample 1588541 | NCBI WGS metagenome assembly OIZL01 (sample SAMN03283285) | human gut metagenome | biome: human-associated habitat; material: feces | host: Homo sapiens | place: Peru | collected 2012 | reverse complement strand
CGGACCTGTCTCCAAGCTGCGCTCGCAAGCGAGCTTGCATGGAGTTAACCACAATATGCCGTTTCCAACGGCTCTGAAATCCCTCTTTTCGACTTTTCCAGTGCTTTCCTCTTGTTGGTGTCACTACCTATATAATTAATAAATAAATAATTACAAGCGCACCAAAAGCCCACAAAATTGCACAATCACACAGATTAGGATACCCTCTTCCACAATGCCATAGCGAAGAAAAGTGGGAATTTTGAGGGTGATTTTGGTGGTTGAGAATGAAATACCATGGGAAATACCACGATTTTTTGTTGGTGGAGCCATAACTTTATGCCATTCAAAAAAAAATTAATATCAAACCTTTATGAAAATTTCATTTTTACGATTCATTGTGACGCTGGCGATAGCGATGTCGGCAACTTTCTCGGCTTCCGCCTACGATTTCATTTACGAAAATCTGATGTATTCCTACATGACCGACAAAAGTAAATTGGCAGTAATTGGCAGATCCGACAGAAGCGAACCTATCGTCAATTTAGTAATTCCAAGCACCATTACAGTACGCGGCAAAGCATTGACCGTGGCTGCCATCTATCCAGAGGCATTTTCGAATGACGCATATCTGGAAACGGCGAAAATTCCGAGTACGGTGACCACCATTAAAGATTATGCGTTTAAAGACTGCGCGAAACTGAAGAGCGTGACCATGGGAGAAGGACTTGAAAGCATCGGAAGCCACTCGTTTAGCGGCTGCCCTCTGCTCACGGAGTTGAAGATACCCAACTCGGTGGCCACAATCGAGCCCTACGCCTTCAGAAACTGTGTGGGCTTAGCATCGGTAACCCTGCCAAACTCCCTCACCAAAATTGAGCGTAGCACCTTTAATGGCTGCAAGAGCCTCCGCTCGATCACTATCCCCGACAAGGTTGCCTCAATCGGCATCAGCGCTTTCGAGGGTTGCACCAATATGGTGATGGTGAAAATGCCTAAAGCATTGACCGAAATCGGCAATTATGCTTTCAAATCGTGCACCAAACTTGCCGAGGTGCAATGTGGCGAAGGGCTTAGTTCGGTGGGCTCTGATGTGTTTAGCGGTTGCGACAGCATTGTGAATTTGAGTTTGAAATGGACCACCCCTCCAACCGGATTCCCCGACATGTTCACCGAGAACGAGCATTTAGAGACCAATGTGTATGTGCCTTACGGGTCAACTGAGGCTTACAAGAAGGTGGAACCATGGAGCAAATTCCTGCGCTTTTACGAGGCCACCGAAATCAATGGCATCTACTACACGCTCTACGACACCGACCACACAGCCACTGTGAGGGGCTATGTGCAGGATAACCACGACGTGGTGGTGCCTTCAAAGGTGACGGCAAACGGCAACGACTACAGCGTGACGTATGTTTATCAGGCTGCCTTCGCTTCAAATCGCAACTTGACTTCTGTAGTATTGCCAGAATCGGTGGACAAACTTGATTCATTTACTTTTAGACGTTGCCCCAAATTGCATACGGCGATACTCAAATGCAACCTGAAAACTCTCGGTTGGGGAATGTTTATGATAAGCCAAAACCTTAAGCACGTGGAATTGCCCGCCACCTTGGAGAGTGTGAAAAGCGACATTTTCTCATTCTGCTTTGGTTTGCAATCTGTCACGTTCCCGAACGGAGTGAAGACGATGGGCACTTATATATTTAGGAAATGTAGGGCACTTGAATCGGTCACTCTTTCCGACTCGCTCACTTCCATTGAAGATGGAACTTTTTTCGGTTGCGAAAACCTCAAATCAATTGAATTGCCCAATTCTGTTACGGAATTGAAGAAGAAGAGTTTCGATGGCTGCACCAGTCTCACCACGCTCACGATAGGCACCGGGCTAAATAGCGTTGCCGACGACGCTCTCGCCAGTTGCAGTAATATCACCACCGTGAATGTGGGCTGGACCGACGTGCCACCAGCATTTGGCGATATTTTCCACGCCGACGTATTCGCCAATGCCACTCTATGCGTGCCCTATGGCACCAGCAACAAGTATAAGCAGGTGAACCCTTGGTCGAAGTTCCAGAAATTCGAGGAAAATGCCCCAACAGGCATTGGCACCATCGAAAACGCTGCCGACGAGGCCAACATGGTGTGCGACATCTACGCACTTTCGGGCGTAAAGGTGGCAACTGGCGTGTACGCCAACCTGATGCATAGCGGCACCCTGCCAGCCGGCATCTATGTGGCACGCTTCGCCAACGGCACCGCCAAAAAATTCATCGTGAGGTAAACCTCACCCCCCGCCCCCTGCCCAGCCACGGCCACAGATTACGCCATAACGTAGGGACATGCCTTCGGCGAGAGCACTGAAAAAGTAAAAACAACTTTCAGATTGAAAGTTAATAACGGAGAAATAGCCGTTTTACCCTTCTTTTTCTGCCTATCATAGCCTTATTGAGGCGATTTGTGGAAAGAAAAGTTATAAATCGTAAGCATTTTTCGTTTTGGTCTTTAAAAAACTGGACTTTTTCAGTGCTCTCGATACTTCACGTCCGCCCATAATTTTAATACCATATCAGTCATTTGGCGCGGACGCGAAGTATCGCGTCCCTACCATGCAAAATCGTTTGGGAGATTTGATATGCCCCCCTTCCAAGAAATCATTTTACTATCAGGGGTTTTTCGCTGTGAAATGGCGAGCGGTTTTTATCCTTGGGGCAAAGCGCACAGTCGCACCGCCAAATGCGAAGCATTCCACATTGCTCCAAGACTGTTTTTTATGTTTTTGTTTTTTGATTCCATTCACGATTCGGCAACAATGCATAATCTATCCCCCGAAATTTTCCACTGGACCAAATTCATGTCAAAAATCTTTTTTATTATTGAAAAAAATGCGCTTTTTTTACATTTTTTGTCGGTTTTGTTGGATTTTTTCTTTTTCTTGTGTATATTTGTGGTATCTTTTCAAGGTCAATCAACCGGCAAATGTGCCAACTTGATGCCACATTGAAGGTGGATATAGGCGTTGAAAAAGGAATACAGGAAAAATAAAGACATTTTATTGATAGCGAGAACTTTATCGTTGAAAATACCTTTTTGGCTTTGCCAAAATGATGCCATTACATTGTTGTAAGCAACTTCTATTGTGATTTTGCCTATGATTTAAATTCGCTTTTAACCAAAAACGAAAACTATATTATTATTAATTAACTTTACTAAAATGGGAAAAAAATTTTATGTAGCAATTGCTGCTGGCATCCTCGCCATAGGGGGTGCGCAGGCTGTAACGGTTGACGACCTCGTGCAATTATGGGCATAAAAACGAAGTGAGCAAATGGTTGTGTGCTTGAAATTCTTGTAATGTGCTGATATGGTGTGCGTTTGTGGCTTGTTTGATGCTCTGGATTGGAAAAACGAAACGTGCAAAAACTTGAATTTGCTTCAATCCGGCTTTAATTTTTGAACGCGACCATTTAATGATCGTTTAATCCTGGGTTAATGTAGCTTTAATTGGCTTTAATTTGAGCGGTAGCAATGGGCTTTTTATGGCTCACTGCTGCCGCTTTTCCGTATATGGCAAGAACACCAGTGGCAGAGGACTGAAAGGCGCAAAAGGCGCGGTTTCTGGGCTTTATGTGGCTGTTTGTGCCAATTGAGTAGGGGAGGGCAGGGGAATGCTCTGCGTGTTTGCCCAGACGGCTATAATGCCGGTGTTTATTGGTGTTTAATCAGGTATTAAATGGGGACTGAATATGGCTACTTTTTGACGGCTAAAATGGTAGGGTAGTGGCTGTGAACTTTTGCTCGTTTCGTACCATAAAATGGAGTTGGATACATAGTTGGGCATACAGTTGGGTATCATTTTCGGGGTATGTTCACACCCCTTTAATGCCGTATTTTGTTTTGAAAATGGCGTTTTTTTGGCGATAAACACCCCTTTAATGCCAAAAACGAACCATTAAATAATATATTTATTGTCTGTTTAAGTTGTTGATTTTTAATGTATTTTGTATTTAATAGCTCAAAATAGAGGGCAAAACAGCATAAACGTCCTATTTCAAGGGCTTGAATGGTGTGGTATGAGGTACGAGGGTGAACGCAGGTGAAAGCCCCATTATCCGACATTTGCAGTAGCCCCAATGTTGACATCGCCGGCAGTTTTCCCCAATCTTTGCTCAAGGTCTTTTATCCGCGCCTTTAATACCCCTATTTCTTCTGCCTGTCCTTGAATGGTGGTTAAAAATTTGTCTAATATCGTGTGCGGTAATTCAGAGTCTTTATTATTCTCTATTTTTATGACTTTATTTTCGACCTGATTTGAAAGGCTTTTGAGCATTTCCCCCTCACCTCTGAGCAACCATTCTGCTGATAAATTCGGGTAAATGGTTAAGACCTTAACAAGCATATCGCCCCCTGGTTGTGAAGACATATTTTTGCCTTTGAAGTTGCTGGATTGTATGCCAGTGGCTTCAAAAAAATCAACTTTCTTGATTCCCTGGGATTCAAGAAAGGACAAAATTCTTTCTTTTATGGTTAAATTATTTTCCAAAATACTTTCGTGGTTAAAATTTTATCCATATCTTTGCAACGTGTTACTACCATAACAACTGCCAAAAGTACAAAAAAATGGGCAGGTGGGCAAGTAAAACACAGATTTATAATAAAGTAAAAGGATATGGAAACAGCATCAAGACGTTACATCGACGTAACAGCAGCCAACAAGACAAAGTTGGCTAAACTGTTCAAGTGTACAGAAACTTTTGTGTATATGGCGCTAACCTACCGCAAGGATTCGTTGCTGGCGCGTAAAATCCGCTATGTCGCGGTAAGAGACTATAAGGGCAAGCCGATGCACCACTTGCCAGAGTGTGAAACCCTGCACAATGTTACGGCGGACGGCAGAAAACTAATGCTCCAGAACTTTGACAATGGTGTGAAGCTGGAGGCAGATAAGGACACCGGCAATGTGGTGGTGTATAACCGCAAGGGAGAGAGTGTGGGCAAATGGGAAAATATCCCCCTTGCACAACTTACTGAAATACAACTGTTCGCTGAAAGCTTGTAAATATGGAGACGATTAACGGACAAGTTTGTATCAGCCATGCGGAACTGACCGGGCGCATAATAACGACCTCCAACCTTAATGCGCTTGTGCGTAAGGGACAGGTTCAGCAGGTGCGCAAAGGTGGCAACGGGCGTACAGCCTTGTTTGTCGTGGACAGTTTGCCGCTCAAATGGCGTACAGAGGTTTACAGGCGCTACCCTGATTTGCAGGAACAGGCGGACAGCCGCGAGTTTATGGACACCATAGAGCCGGACGGCGCAGCCCTGTTGTTTTACCAAAGCTATAAACTTTCAGACGGTAGGAACTTGCCGGAGGTCAAGCAAGTGGAACTCGCCAACAACTGCGCCATTATGAATGCCTTCCGCCGTTGTATTGAGGACTGCCAGAGTAAACGTAACAAGAGCGGTAACAAACGCGCCCCATTGGGCGAGTTCTGGCGCAAGGCTGCCAATTCGCTTGAATATCTGGCAGACCGTTTCCCTCATTCCCTGCCACGCAGTCCGCGCCGTCTGCAAATGAAGTTCACTGAATATCTGTCAGACGGTTACGAGTGCTTTATCAGTGGCAAGTATCAGAACAACAATGCCGGCAAGGTGGTAACTGAGGATCAGGAAAGTTTGCTTGCCACGATACTGAGCCACCATAACAACCTTACTGATGTGCGTGTGGCGGATTATTACAACCACGCAGCGCGTGAGATTGGGTGGAAAGAGATAACCCCGGCTGCCGTGGGCGTATGGCGTGAAAAACTGGACGTGGTGGTCAGTGCCGGTCGTCTTGGCGTTTCAAACTTCCGAAACAACAAGGAAATGCAGGTTAAGCGCAGCCGTCCGACCGCCCCATTCCTGATGTGGACGCTTGACGGTTGGACTGTGGAACTGTTATACCAGGACACAAAGCAGACCAAGCGCGGAAATATAACGACTTACACAAACCGCCTTACCATAGTTGTGGTGCTTGACCCTTGCATTGATTATCCGATAGGCTACGCAGTCGGCAAGCAGGAATGTCCGGAACTGATAAAAGAAGCTTTGCGCAATGCAGCCGTACACAGCCGGGAACTGTTCGGGGAAATGCTCCGATCCAACCAAATACAATGCGACCATTACGCATTTAAGGCTATGTCGCCGCTTTATGCTGTCATGGGTGATAAACTGACCCCGGCAAGAGTAAAGAACGCCAAGGCGAAGCCCGTAGAGGCATATTTCAACTATTTGAACACCACATTTTGCAACAGGTTCAACAACTGGAGTGGCTACGGTGTAACCACGGATCCAAAGAAACAGCCAAACAGTGAGGCGTTGAACAAACTGCGCCACCAGTTCCCCGATGAGCAGGGCGTGCGCAAGCAGATAGATGAAATAATGTACCTGGAAAGAATGTGCAAGGTGGACAAAATTCGTGAGCTTATGAGCAACCTGGCGCCTGAACGCCGTTTGCCGTTGAGCCGTGAACAATACCTCTTGAACTTCGGGCAGGAAACAGGTTTCAAGAACGCATTGGAGGGCTGTGGACTGCGCCCGACCATTTTAGGTGTCAAGCGTGATTATGACTGCTTCGACCTGACATTCCGCGAACACGCCGCAGAACGTTGGACGGTGAAATATGACCCTGACGACCTCAGCGAAATTCTGGCTGTGAATGACGACGGCACACGCCGCTATATGCTCAAAGAAAAGTATGTGCAGCCTATGGCACTTGCAGACCGCAAGCCAGGCGATTATGAGCAGTTGGAACGTGTGCAGGATTTCAACAAGCAGCTGGAAAAGCAGACCGCAGAACGCATGGCACTGAACTACCAGCGGACCGAGCAACTGATAGCGAGTACACCGGCACTGCGTGGCAGCATAGAAGACCGTCTGTTGATTACGGACAGCAAAGGACAGCACAAGGACCAGCGCAGTATGAAACGCCTGGCGGCGGCAGATATTGAAGCCATAGAGGTTAAAACAGTGGAAGTCCCAGTTACTCCGCAAGGTGCTGCGGCAACGGACACAAGCGACTACCGCGCTGATGATTATTCGATTTTCTAAAATACTGATTTAACAACAACTTAAATACAAATAAACGATGCAAAAGGAACAGAAACAACAGATTTGCGAGCAGCTGCGCTCATATTGCGACCAAAAGGGAAGCCAGAACAAAGCAGCCAACAGCCTTAACGGTGTGAGTAGTGCCACAATCAGCAAGGTGCTTGCTGGCTCATGGGACACTATCAGCGACGAGATGTGGCGCACGATAGCCGCACAGACGGGCGGAAAGCCGGAGGGATGGCAGGTCGTTAACACCAAGGCTTACGAGTGCATGACCTTCACGCTGACTAATGCTCAGGCTGATGCACTGGTGCTTGCCGTTACCGGTGAAGCGGGGTGCGGCAAGACAGAAGCCATTAAGAACTATGCCGCCGGACACGCCAACGCTTACCACCTGACCTGTTCAGAATACTGGAATCGCCGCACCTTTATGGGTAAACTCTTAAAGAGCATGGGCGTGAGCGTGAGCGGCACGACGGTAAGCGAAATGATGGACGATATAGTGGACACCCTCAAACGCAAGGATGCGCCCCTTATAATCCTTGATGAAGCGGACAAACTGACCGACCAGGTGCTTTATTTCTTTATCAGCCTGTGTAACCAGCTGGAGGGACACTGCGGCATAATCCTGACCGCTACCAGCTTCCTGCAAAAGCGCATTGAACGCGGTGTAAGGCTGAACCGTAAGGGGTATGCTGAAATATACAGCCGTATCGGGCGCAAGTTCGTAAAGTTGCCAGCATTGAACAGCGAGGACATCGCAGCTGTGTGCGTGGCAAACGGACTGAATGATAATAAAGGCATTAACAGAATTATAAACGAAAGTGAGGGCGACCTTCGCCGTGTTAAGCGCAGTGTGTGGGCGACCTTGAAAGGGGGTGCATTATGAGAAACCGAGTATTAAGTAAAGTGCTTGCTTCAATGGCGTTTGCCGTTGCAAGTATAGCAGTCTGTGCATTGTATGTGATTTATTTGCCGCTGGCCATTGTTCGTGTGGTTGTGAATACGGAGGACTTCGGGAAATTTTTGGACTGCGTGGGCGACTTCGTGAATAACATAATCTGCTGGTTTAGAAAAGAAGCAAAATGATGAACTACAAATTCAGCATAGGGCTTGAAGCGAAAGCGGTGCCGGAGCCACTGGGGCAATGGCTTGAAAATAACTTACCGGTGGACTTCACGCTGAAACCGCGTACACGCTTACGCCTTCGGTTCTTAGAAGTAACTATAACAGGCAATACCACCGAAGATGTAGCAGCAAAACACATCGCATTCGTCAAGGTCGTGCGTGCCTGTGGCTTCCGTGGCGTCGTGGTAAAAGATAAGAAAATACAGAGGATTTAAGGCAATATGGGCAGAGCAATAAGCAATAAAAATGTGTTGGCGGCACAGTTCGAGACGGCAGATTTTGACGGACCATTTCTGGCAAGTTTTGGCCGTCCTGAGCTGCGTGGCGCTTGGCTGATTTTCGGAGGAAGCGGCAGCGGTAAGACCACTTTCCTGCTGATGCTTTGCAAGTATCTTTGTAAGTTTCGGCGTGTGGCTTATAACTCACTTGAACAGGGTTTGAGCCTGTCCTTGCAAAAGGCTTGGGAACGTGTGGGAATGGAGGAAGTAGGCAGCCAAATAATTCTGCTCAACAAGGAATGTATGGCAGACCTTCGCTCCAGGCTGCGCAAGCGTAAAAGTCCGGAAGTCGTAGTGATTGACAGCGTGCAATATCTGCACGGCTGGAAATGGAACGACTACACCAAGTTAAAAGATGAGTTCCCGGACAAACTTTTCATTTTCATAAGCCAGGAGAAGCACGGAGAACCCAAAGGAAACCTCGCGGTATCAATCCGCTATGACGCAGAAATAAAAATCAGGGTGGAGGGCTACAAGGCTTTTGTAACAACACGCTACGAGGTGCCGGAACTTGGAGAGGGCGGCAAGGACTTTATAATCTGGAAAGAGGGAGCAGACGCATACTGGTTAAATCAAATAAAAGAAAAATGACTATGGTAAAAGAAAATAAGACAATGGACCAGATCCACCGTGGATTACTTAAAAAGTTCCACACCCTTTGCAGCGTCCTTGGTTTGTCGGAGGACCAAAAGAGCACGCTACTGCAAAGCTGGGGCGTAGAGAGCAGCCGGGACCTCAGCCAGCATCAGTTAATTGACATCTGCGCCAAGTTGAGCGAACAGGTGAACCATAAGGACGGCACCGCATCGCTTGACAAACTGAGAAAACAGCTAATTGCAGCGATAGGCTGCTGGCTGCGTGAAACGAGCCAGGAACAGAATATAAGCAAGATAAAAGGCATCGCGTGCCGAGCTTCCGGTTACAGCGACTTCAACAAGATACCGAGGGAACGGCTGCGCAACCTTATAGCGGCATTCAACAACAAGACAAAAGACAAAAAGAGCGTTGATGCGCTTGCCGGGGCTATGCTTGTGCAGGCACTGACGACCAGCAAAGGCATTGACCCGACATATAATTAAGCGATATGGAAACAAAAAAGAAAAAGAAAGTGTGCTGCATCTGTGGCAAAGAGTTTAACGGTTGGGGAAACAACCCTTACCCAGTAAAAGAGGACGGCGAGTGTTGCCGAGTTTGTAACATTTCTGTGGTATTGCCACGGCGCATAAAGTTGATAAATGAACGGTTAAATAAATAATTATAGAAATGGCATGAAAGAGCTTGAATGGTTGAAGAAGACCATTAAGACAGAAACATCCCATTTGGAGCAGGACGCATATATTGAACTGTTGCGGGAACTTGCGGCATGGGCAGAGAGCGAAGCGGGATTATTGGAATTTTCAATGCCCGATTCAGACGACTACGACGAATGACACTGCGCCGGTGTAAAGGGATAAAAGGCGAATTAAACAGTATTTAATAACTAATTAAAAGTCATTAAAAAATGAGCGAACAAGTAACAATGACCGCCCAAGAGCGGGAAGAATGGGAAGCCTTCAAGGCGGACAAAAAGAAAAAAGAGGAGGAAGAACGCCGCAAGGCAGCGCGCGTGACTTATCAGCAAGTGATTGATGAGGAACTGGCACAAGCCGTTCCGGAGCTTCGCAGGCTCAGTCAGGACATTCGGACGGTAAAGGACACGGTGTTCAGCAATTTCCAAACAGTCCTTGAAATGAAAGCGGAAGTCGTGGGCTTTAAGGAAGATGGACAATTCAGTCATACTTTCACAAATTCAGAAAGCAACCTGCGCCTGACACTTGGTGTAAACACTGTTGACGGCTGGGGCGATATGGCGGAAACAGGTATCGCAATGGTGCGCAAGTACATTGAGAGCCTTGCCACAGACGAAAAGACAAAAGCACTTGTCAATACAGTGCTTAGGTTGTTGAGCAAGGACAAGCAGGGCAACCTCAACGCAAGCCGCGTGCTCCAACTGGAGAGAATGGCAGATGAGAGCGACAACGACCAGTTCAAAGAGGGCGTGAAAATCATAAAAGAAAGCTATATGCCTACTGAAACACGCCGATATATCCGAGCGCAGTACCGCGATGAGACAACGAGCAACGGCTGGCGCAACATTCCGCTGAGCATAACAGATGTAGATGTGGTAGAAACAGGGAAAACAGACGCAGAAAAAGGCGCATAAAAAAAGCAGCGCAGCCCATTCGCCAGAAGCCAATAAACAAACGCCGCCCGATGTAAAAGGATTGTGCAAAAATACTAAAAATCGGGCAAATGGCAATGAGCAGACGGCATAAAAGTACGATAGCGAGAGCAAAAAAAATCAAAGCGCTCACCGCACTACATTACGAAGCCGGGAACCAGGCAAAATGTTACAGAGCCGTGTGGCGGCACTGGATTGAGCCCGAGTTTGGCATTTGTTACCGCACTTACCTAAGCTACTTGGGTATAGACCCGGACAGTGAACAGCATTCCCGGCAGGACAACTCCCCCACACTTTTTGATTTGGGCATTTAATGACACCCCCGACGGGCACAGAGCCGCCGGGGGTGTGTTGTTTGTTATCTGTGGTCTGCAATGGCGGCAGAAAGGCCGACAATGCGTGAGGTGTGGCGCATTGCGGAGCAGTCCTGCACAGAAGTGACCAAGCGCTCCACGTTTTCCACAAGTTCGGCATGGTTGTGGTTTGTAGCCGAAGTGGTGAGCTGGAATCCTGCAAACCCTTCGCCACGCAGCCCCTGCATGGCAGCGTTAATGTCGTTGATAAGGTCGAAGACCGCAAGAACTTCTGCCATGCACGAGTCATGGCTTCCATGGGCTGACACAGCACGGGTGACGATGTGGAGACGGACAGCAATATCGCCACGGCGTGCGCCGGCATTCTGCTGGTGCCAGTTTATTTCCTCAAACTCCACAAATACGGCAGGCGTTTCAAAAGCAGACCCGCCACCGAGGAAGTTTACTTGGTCATTCCACAGGTCCACATAAGGGACTATGTTCTTTGATGTGTCGGCTTTTGGGTCAGCCGGATTAGCCGGGCATAGAGCATCGGCAATGGCTAAAAAAATCGCTTTTCTCATTTCTGTATGAAACTGGTTAATGATAAATTGAACTTCTGCAAGTTGTCGTCGATTACGCCCTTAATAAGACGCTGTGTATCGGGTCCGTCGCCTATAAATTGGCGCTTTGGCATAGTGTATTTTCTGGAATGTGCGCGAACCGTGTAAATTTTGCCTTTCCTTGACTTGCGCTGATGTGATTTGACAGGCTTAAAGCCAGTTCCGCCCTCATTATGTATGGAGGCGTAGGCAAGGGAGGAGGAAAACCGCACACCGTTGCCCTCAACCTTTCCCTGCGTGGAGCGACGCATAGCACCGGTTACAATGAGCAAAGAGCCACGCGGGTAGTCGTGTGCGCGCGGCTTCCACTTGTCGGAGAAAAAAGCTTTACGCTCAAAGTTTCGGTCAAACTCTTCCGACAGTTCGACACGCATATCATTCAGTATGTCGGTTTTTAATTCGTTGGCGTTGAGCATTTATTCGGTGTTTAATTGTTATTTAATCAAATAAAAATTGTAATTTTGCGGTATGGCAGAAATTACGGACAAAATAGAGGATTGCCCTTATATGTGTGAGCACTGCAAGCACTTTATAAAAGGCTTAACCTGTGCGGCGTTTGATATTATCCCGATTGAGATAGTGGAAGACGGCGCAGAGAGCCACGACCATATATTTGAAGGGCAAAAAGGCGATTATGTATTCACCCCAGCAAGACCTCGCGACACAATGCGCGTTTATGTCGATTCTGACGTAGAACCTGAAGTATGATATTTTTCTGCATATAATTTTTTAATTATAGTTCCAACCGCAACCGCAATAGGTCGCGGTTTTTCGTTATTAAGATATTCCGACCATGCTTCGGCAATAAATTCAGCTGAATTTTTATAGCCGTATGAGGAAAGATTATCTACAATATGTTCCTTGCCTTTTGCCCTTTCCTCATTGTACAATTTCAAAAAGTCAGAATTGGTACGTAATCCAATGAGTCGGTCGATTTCGTGCCCGAGTTCATGGTCAAAAACAGCCTTTAATGTACCTGTGCCGACTGGGTGCCATTTGCTTTTTACATCGCTTGCGAGTGATGTGTCTATTTTATCGCCTTTCCACATAGTATTAAAAGCAATGCCAGCGAGTCCCCAATCGCTGAAAGCCCCATGTGAATAGGCATACACATTTTTGGAGGGTCCGACTTTATAGCCTTTAACCCATTTTTTTGCGTAATCCATAAGATAAGTATCCCCAAGGCTTGCATAGCTGGGGTTATCTTTTAACTCTTTGAACTTCTTTTGTACAAGCAGTTCAACGCGTCCTTGAATTGTGCCGACATACTGTGTTGCCTTTTTTAGTTCGGGGTAACATGCCAAATGCCTTTCAGCACTTCGGTATATAGCCTGTATTTGTTCCATTTGTTTTGCTGTAAAGCCTTTTAGTGAGCAGTTGACCCCTAATTTGTCACGAAAAAATTGCTCCGCTTCTGCCACTGTTTTAGGTGTCCATTCCGCAGGTGTATAACCGTCGATGGCTTGTTTCAGAGGCTCCGCTTTTGGCCCTTTGAAATACGGGTGTTTAGGCGGGAACAGTTGCAGCTCCTTGCCGGGGTTGAAACGGAATATCTGCTGTTTTGCCGCTTCGGTGCAGTTGTCGCCCTTCTGCATAGACAGCGCAGGGTCTGAAAGCGGATATTTCCCCTTTCTGACCTGTACGGCAGTACACCGGCAGTTCCAGCCATTCGGCGGCATATACTTGCCCCAGAAAGGGTCGGACGGCGGCAGCGTAGTGCCGTGCAGAATGGCGTGATCCTCACGCACACGGTCGTCCTGAGCCGTGCGGTATTGCAGGTCGTAACGGTCGCCGTCGGCTTCAATCTGATGCCAGCGCGCCGCCATGAGCGAGGACCCTACGGCGTGGTTATATTCCGCATAGAGGTAGTTGTGGTTATAACGCTTGTGTACCGTCTCCACATCGTGGCGGAACGTCTCAAACGGCTTTATTTCGCCCTTGTCGGTGAGCAGTGACAGCCCCACCTCACGCAGAGTGTGGAAAGCCTTGAAGCCCGAGAAAATGAAAGCATTATTTTCAAGGGCATAGCGCAGGACTTCCGGCACATCGACGGGCAAACCTGAATCAATGCCGGTTTTAAGTATGCGGAGCGTTTCATCAATCATCTTGCGAGCTTCGGGCGTGCTTAGCATAGACGCATCGAACCCGCCGGCATTATAGACCATGCCGGCAGCATCAAAGAATGCCGTGTCGTCAAAATCGGGGCGTGAGTCGCCCTCTGCAAGCCGCAGCAAATCTTCGCTATACAAATCACCCAAAGCGCGATTAAACGCAAGATAAGAGCCCCGCAGCCCGGCATCAGGAGCGGGGCTTAGTCGAAAAAACGGTCGGGCTGTGTCTTGGTTTCACGAGCGCCCGAAATCTGCACGCCGTATTTGTCTGTGAAGTATTCAGGTGGAATTTCGTAATACTCCAGCAGCAGACGCTCAATTTCGCGTTGTTCCGCAGGTGTGTATGATGCCGCGTTATTCCACTGGAAACGTAGCCCCTGCACAGGGAAGCCGTGGCGCACCATGAGCGGCAGCAGCCTTCCATTTACAACATTTGCCACCATTGCGGCATCGCTTTCCGTGACACGCTCAAAAATTTCCAGGTGGACCTCCGACTGTGATAGAGAGGACCCCGAATCAATGGTCATGGTTTGCATCAGCACTGCTTTTGACAGCTCAGAGTTACAACGGTCAACGCGCTTGTCATAGACATTGTAAGCATCGCCGCGGCTGCTTTCCTTGATTTCAATGTCGGTGCCTTCCGGAAACAGTGACCAGAACGCTGCACCCATATTCTGGAGCGACTCCTCAATACGCCGGCGCTCGTTTTCATCGGGGCTTGAAGTGTGGGCAATACGCATTGGCTGACCGAAGATTTCACCGAACATATCCCAGAATGCCAGCATATTCTTTTTTGATATGCAGGAGGGGCAGCATTTCAGCAGCAACCCAAGGTCACGACCTTTGCCGACAGGTACAACCCAGTTTGCAAAGTCTCCGTCAGTGTAAGAAATGCCGCTGTGCCAATCGTCGCCTGGTGAACGTACAACAACCCCATATTCCGGCACTACGTGTTTGTGTGGGACAAGCTCCACGCCGTCAAAAC
>OIZL01001236.1_pt1 | contig 14718 bp, 11 predicted proteins | sample 1588541 | NCBI WGS metagenome assembly OIZL01 (sample SAMN03283285) | human gut metagenome | biome: human-associated habitat; material: feces | host: Homo sapiens | place: Peru | collected 2012 | reverse complement strand
TCATCATAAATATTTAATACTTTTTTTGTATATGCATATATTTCTAACTCTTCTAAATATGTGCTTCCTAAAGAATAGTTTACTTCACTAAATACATATTTTATACCGGATTGTATTCTATTTAGATTATCATCACTAATATTAAAATTATTTCTTAATTTATCTATTTTTTTAAAAGTTATTTCTTTTATATCATTAATAATTGAATATGGGTTTTCGTTTATTATATCAAGTGTTTTGGTTTTATAATAATTATTAATTAAAAGAGCATCTTTACTTGAAAAACCTAGTTTAGTTAGTTCTACTATGATATTAAAACTATCTTGGTATTTAACTAATGAATCATAAATTACATCTTTTTGTTTATTAGTTAATTTAGGTACTTTGTTTAAAACTTCTTTATTTTCTAAAATTAAATTTAAACAATTTGAACCTAGAACTTCGACCACATCACTTGCTTTTTTTGTGCTTATTCCTTTAAAAAGAGTACTAGATAAAAATTCTATAATATTATCTTTTTCTTCAGGAAAAACTACTTCATAACTTGTGGCATTAAATTGTAAGCCATAGCGTTCGTGTTCTAGTAAGTCCCCATGTAATAGATATAAATCGCTTTCGTTTAAGTCACTAAAATATCCGGTAAAAGTAATCGTTTTATTTTTGTATTCTATAATAGAAGTATCACGGACTTTAAAAAGTCCTACAACATAGCCTTTGTCGGAACGAAATATATATTTTTTAAAGTTTCCTTTTATATAATTCATAATTCCCCCTTATTTATTAATGTTAATGATACTTTGTTTTTTTCTTTTAAAATATCAAGTACATAGCAAGTAACCACATCACCAACAGAAAGTATCTCGCTTGGATGTTTTATGTATTTATTTGATATTTCTTTGATATGCACTAATGCATCATTTTTTAAGCCTATATCAATAAATGCTCCAAAGTCTACAACATTTCTTACAGTTCCTTCTAATTTCATACCTGGTTTTAGGTTATCTATAGTTAGAATATCACTTCTAAGTAAGGGTTTTATTAAGTCATTTCTTGGGTCTAAAAGTGGTTTTTTTAAGCATTCTATTATGTCTTCTAGAGTATATTTATCGATATTTAATGTTTTTTCTATGTCAGAAAGGTCAATATTATCTAGTTTATCAATTAGTTGTTTGGTTCCTATTTCTTTTACATCAAGTGATAAGTATTTTATTATTTTATAAGTTTTATCGTAACTTTCAGGGTGAATACTTGTTCTATCTAGAGGGTTAACTGCGTCATCTATTCTTAAAAAACCGATTGATTGTTCATAAGTTTTGGGAGTAATTCCTTTTATTTTTTTTATTTCTTCTCTTGATGTAAATTTTCCTATTTTTTCTTTTTCTTTTAATAATAAATCTATAGTTTTACTACTTAAACCAGATATATAAGATAATATTGAAGAAGATGCTGTATTTATGTTTACTCCAACTAAGTTTACTACTTTGGACACTACAAAGTTTAGGGTGCTATCTAGTTTGTTTTGTTTTACATCGTGTTGATATAGTCCTACTCCAATACCTTTGGGGTCTATTTTTACAAGTTCTGATAAGGGGTCTTGTAATCTTCTTCCTATGCTGATAGCGCTTCTTTCTGATACATCTAAGTTTGGAAATTCTTTTATAGCAAGTTTTGATGCTGAATAAATAGATGCTCCTGCTTCTGATACAATTACATATTTACAACTAAGATTATATTTCTTAATCATATCTGCAATCATCTTTTCACTTTCCCTTGAAGCAGTTCCATTTCCAATAGCAATAATATCTACCTTATACTTATTAACTAAATTAAGTACTACTGCTACAGATTGTTCCATTAATTTATCAGCATTATTTCCTTTTAAGAAAGGTTTAACCACAGTAGAATCTAAATACTTTCCTGTAGGATCAATTACTGCTATCTTACAGCCATTAACATATCCCGGATCAAAAGCCAATACTATTCTATCTTTCATTGGAGGAGTAAGGAGTAGAGCCTCTAAATTCTTACCAAAATTATTAATAGCAGCCTCTTCTCCGACTAAAGTAAGACTACTTCTAATCTCTCTTTCAATAGAAGGCTCAATTAGTCTCTTATAAGAATCTTCAATAGCACTTTTGACTACGTCTACTACAAAAGACTTATCATTTCGAATAATTCTCTTATTAATATATTCTATAACTCTATCAGCATCATTATCTATATTAACACTAAGTACTCCCTCATTTTCTCCTCTATTTAATGCAAGTATTCTATGAGGCTTAATATATTTAACCCTCTCTTCATAATCATAATACATATCATATACCCGATTATCATCTTTTGCATTCTTCTTTATTTTACTCCTAATAATTCCATAATTATACGTATTATCTCTAATACTCTTTCTTATCTTAGCATCATCACTAATCCACTCAGCAATAATATATTTAGCTCCTTGAATAGCATCATCAACATTCTTAACATTCTCATTAATATATTTCTTAGCCATCTCATTAATATCTCCCTTAACAGGAAAAGCCATAATTTCTTTAGCTAGTGGTTCAAGTCCATTCTTAATAGCGTCTGTTGCCTTAGTTTTCTTTTTCTCTTTAAAAGGTCTATATAAATCTTCTACTTCTACTAACTTACTACACTTCATAATACTATCCCTAAGTTCATCAGTAAGAAGCCCTTTCTCATCTATAAGTCTAATAACATCTTCTTTTCTCTTAGATAAATTAACTTGATATTGATATACTTCATCAATCTTTCTAATCTGCTCTTCATCTAGTGCCCCAGTAGCTTCTTTTCTATATCTTGCTATAAAAGGAATCGTATTCCCATCTTCTAATAGTTTAAGTACTGTCTCTACCTGATTAACCTTAACATCAAGTTCACTAGCAATCTCTTTTATAATAAAATCATTCATATTTAATCCTTCTTTCTACGTATAAATAATTATAACATAAATTTTCTTCCTAAAAATAAAAATATTGAAATATCTTCTTACTTTCGTTATAATTAAAATTAATAACACCTAATTATGTTATTTATAAGGAGTAAATATATGAACGTACTAGATATTAAAGATCCTAGATTTTTAAAGAAAATGAAAATTAAAGATCTAGAACTTCTTTCTGTAGATATAAGAAATTTTATTATTGATAAAGTATCCCTAAGTGGTGGCCATTTATCATCTAATCTTGGCATTACAGACCTAACTATTGCTATTCATAAAGTATTTAATAGTCCACGTGACAAGATAATCTTTGATGTCTCTCATCAATGTTACCCACACAAGATACTTACTGGTCGCGCTAAATATTTTGACAAATTACGTAAATTAAATGGCTTATCAGGATTCCAAAAACGTAGTGAAAGCCAACATGACATCTACGAAGCCGGACACTCATCTACCAGTATTTCAGCCGCCCTAGGCATGGCCCTAGCTCGTGATAAACAACATAAAAAATATCATGTTGTAGCAGTTATTGGAGATGGTTCTATGGGTAATGGACTACCTTATGAAGCAATAAACCATCTAGGATCATTAAATACTAGATTAATTATTATTCTAAATGATAATGAAATGAGTATCTCCGAAAATATTGGTGCTCTTCATAACAATCTAGACAAAATAAGATCTAACTGTAAATATGTAAATGCTAAAAAAACCACTAAAAAATTCTTAAATAAAATTCCCTTTATTGGTAATAAAATATCCCTAGGTATTACTAATCTAAAATCATCCCTAAAAAAATTATACCTAAAAGATGGCTTTCTCTTTGAAGAATTAGGATTAAAATATTATGGCCCCATCAACGGTCATGATTATCATGAACTATTAACATATTTAGAGTTAGCCAAGAAAGAAACCGTCCCTGTAATAATTCATGTAATTACTGAAAAAGGTAAAGGATATCCTATATGCGAAAATGATACCCTAGGCTTATGGCATGGAGTAGGACCATTTAATAAACATTCTGGTGCATTTCTTACCAAAAATGATAATTTAATAACATTCAGTGAAGTCATTAGCAATCATCTTATCGAACTAACTAAACGTCATCCTGAAATAATGGTAATTACTCCAGCTATGGCAAGTGGTAGCAAACTATTAAAATATAAAGAACTATACCCTAATAATTTTATTGATGCCGGTATTGCTGAAGAACATGCCTTACTATTAGCAAATGGCATGTCTATTGGCGGCTTAACCCCATTCGTATCTATTTATTCAACATTCCTTCAAAGAGGATATGATGAAGTTATCCACGATATTGCCAGAATGAATACTCATGTAATAATCGGAGTAGATCGTTGTGGTATAGTCGGAGAAGATGGTGAAACTCATCAAGGTATTTATGACCTAACATTCCTACTACCAATCCCTAATCTTATTATATCAACCCCCAAAGACAGCGTCGAAGCTGGTAATCTCTTATATACTGCACTTCTAGCAAAAAGACCATTCGTAATAAGATACTCCAAAGATCGTCTTGCATACAAAAAAGAGAACTATCAAATAGTACCTATTGGTTCATGGGAAGTAATTACTCCTGGTACTGATGCCATCCTAATAACTTATGGCTCTCTTCTAAATAATGCTAGTATAATTCAAAAAAATCTAGATCCCGATATCTCCCTATCCATCGTTAATGCTAGATACCAAAAACCAATTGATACTAAAATGTTTGAAAGTATCCTAGACAAATATAAATATATCTTTATCTATGAAGAACAAACATATATTAATTCCCTAGGATTCTATCTCTTATCATATGCAAACTCCCATAATTATACTGGAAAAATAAAAATATTTGCTATTAAAGATGAATATGTTCCCCAAGGAAAAAAAGAAGAAATTCTCGCTCTCTTAAAACTAGATCCGATGTCTATAACTAATGAAATATCTTCTTTCATAAAATCTTCTAATAATTAAAAAAATATGGCTATAATCTATCAGCATAAGTAATAGATTTATCTCCATATTTTTCTTTTATATTATTTAAAGCCTTCTTAAGCTTATCATCTTCCTGGTTCTTAATATCAACATTTTCAAACATAGATAACTGTACCACATATTTATCCGTCAAGTTATTAACCCCCACACATAATGCCCTAACTAATTTATCACTATCTCTATTCCATATCATATTAAATAACTTAATAGCATACTCATATATCTTTTCATCATCCTGAATCAAATTATCTAAAGTCATCTGCTTACTAATCTTAGAAAAATCATCAAACTTTACCCATATCATAACATTAGAAGTATACATCTTCTTCTCTCTTAATTTTTTTCCAGTAGTCATAGCTAACTTTCTAATCTCTCCGTATATATCTTCAATATTTGAATAGTTATATGGTAGTACACAAGAATTACTAATACTCTTTGGATTTCCATAATCACTTTCCACTACACTATTATCAATCCCATTAGCATATTCCCACATCATCTTACCCATACTCTTAAAATATCTCTCTAAATATTCCCTCTTAGTATTAGCAAGATCATATATCGTATTAATACTAAGCTCATGAAGCTTCTTACTACTAGCTTTGCCAATCATAAAAAGATCTTCTACTGCTAAAGGCCACATCTTCTCCTTAACCTCCCAAGTAAAAAGTGTATGCACCTTATCAGGCTTAGAAAAATCACTAGCCATCTTCGCAAGTAGTTTATTATTTCCAATACCAACATTTACCGTAAAACCAAAATTATCTTTAATGTCATTTTTAATTTTATAAGCCCACTTAACAGGATCATTCCTAATCTCATCCTTATCACTAAAATCTATAAAACACTCATCAATTGAATATCTCTCTATCTTTAAAGTGTAACTACATAAATAAGTATACATAATATCCGAATACTTCTTATATATCTTAAACTCAGGTTGATATACTTCTAAATAAGGGCATTTTCTTCTCGCAGCATATAAAGTCTCTCCAGTAATAACACCACACTTCTTACATAAATTACTCTTAGCTAAAACAATGCCTTTTCTCTCGGACTCTTTCCCCCCAATAACTGCATATCTATTTCTAATATCTATCTTACTTCCATTATGTATCATATGAACAGCAGTCCATGATAAAAAAGCATTATTACAATCAATATGAAATATAATTCTCTCTTTCATCATCTCACCCAATTTAATTATAGCAAACATTTGTCATATTTTCAATCAGTATAAATAAATTACTAAAAAATACCTTATATTTATAATTTTTCTTCTTGCCAACTAGTAGTTATTATAATATAATATATCTGCAAAAGAAGTGGTGATATAAATGTACTTTAAAGATAAAATAGATACTGATATCGATGATGAATTTGAAAGTAAACATAAATTTAATATAAACTTTAAAAATATAAATATAGATAAAAAAAGCATCCTAATATTTGGAGTATGCTTCCTACTTATAATTATAGGTATTATCTTAATGAATATAAAAAACCGTGAATCTTATTTTATAGAATTATCTGGAGACGATTTAATCATGATCTATAAAGATAATGATTTTATTGATCCAGGATATTCTGCTAGAAATAATAAAGGAGTAGATCTAACTAATAAAGTAGTAGTTAATAGTAATGTTAATACAGAAGTATTAGGAGACTATGAAGTAATATACACTCTAGGAGAAACTAAAAAAATAAGATATGTATCAGTAATAGAGAAACCCGTGGGAGCTACTTCAATATATCTAAGTGGAGACTTAACCATATACTTACGTATTGGAGACACTTATAAAGAGCCGGGTTATACCGTAGTAGACTCTATTGATTCAAGCCTAACAGATAAAGTAATTGTAAATAATAAATTAGATACTACTAAAGAAGGAATATATAGAATTACTTATATGGTTACTAATTCTACAGGAATAACTACACAAGCCTTAAGAACAGTAATAGTTATGGGAAGTAATATCTCCTTATCACTAGACAATGAAAAAATTACTAATAAAGAAGTAGGAATAAATATATATATATTATAGATAATTATTTTGATTACCTAGTACTACCAACTGGTACTAAAATAACTGATAAAAAATATACTTATAAAGTTAGTGATAATGGTGAATATAAATTCCTAATATATGATAAATTAGGTAAAAGTACTGAAGAAACTATTAAAGTTAACAATATAGATTTAGTGCCTCCTACTGGCTCTTGTCAAGGAACCTATGGTACTGGTAAAACAATTCTTAATATAAATGCTAGTGATAACTCTGGAATTAGCAAATATAGTGTAAATGGTGAATATTATACTAGTAATAAAATTACTATAGCTAAAGATCTTAGTAGTGTCTTAGTATCTGTCTATGATAAAGCAGGAAATAGTACTAATATTACTTGTAGTATGGCAAAAGAAGTACCAAAACCTTCCTCATCATCCTCAAAGTCATCATCTTCATCTAAAAAGTCCTCTTCAAGTAGTGCAAAACCAAATCCTTCAGTTTCAGAGTCTAGTGCATCATATAAACCAACTGGTGTTGGTGGTAAAATGACAGGAACAAAGAAAACAATCGTATTTGCAGATTTTGCATCTTGCACAGTTTACTACCGAGGAAATGAAATTAAAAAAAGTGATAGAATAGATTCAGGATTATATGATGACCTTGGAGCAGCCTATAAAGAATTATGCCGTTATTCAAAAAAGAATTCTAGTTTCTATCCAAGAATACAAACCGCCGGAGCCTATGCTAGCAAAGGTGGAGCACACACTGAAGGTAGAGCAGTTGACTTAAATAATCTCTGGTCATATACAGCAAACGGAACAACATATAAGCCTTATAGTAGTCAAGGAATTGCTGCGTTTAACAAATATACAAAATTTATCTGTGAAGTATGTAATGGTAAAGAAGACTGTAAATATAATGTAAATTATCAACTATATAAAAATGTTTTACAAAATCGTGGTTGGTGTTGGGGTGGTAACTGGGGATCAAGCATATTTGACCCAATGCACTTCGAATATCCTACTAATGGAAAATGTGGATATATTGCCAAAACATTTAATTGTTAATCCCTAAATAAAATAATCTATAAATAATTGAAGTATTTACAATTTTATGATATACTTATAACCGCAAGAGAGGACTGATCTATATGATAAATCGTTTAGAAGCAATTGAAAAAAGATACAACGAAATATCTAATGAATTAACTACCGAAGAAGTTATAAAAGATGTAAAGAAAATGACAGAGTTATCAAAAGAACAAAGAAGACTGTCAAAAACTGTTGAAATATATGATAATTATAAAAAAGTATTATCAGATATTGATACTGCTAAAGAAATGTTAAGTGATCATGACATGCAAGAATTTGCTAAAGAAGAGATAAACTCTCTTACTAAAGAAAAAGAAGCAATTGAAAAAGAACTAGAAGTATTATTATTACCTCATGATCCTAATGATGAGAAAAATGTTATCGTTGAAATACGTGGTGCTGCTGGCGGAGACGAGGCTAACATTTTTGCCGGAGACCTATTTGATATGTATACTCACTATGTAGATAATTTTGGTTGGAAAATAGAAGTCTTAAATGAAGAACCAGGTTCTGCTGGAGGATACTCTCAAATTGAATTTATGATAAAAGGGGAGGGTGCTTATTCAAAATTAAAGTATGAGTCAGGTGCCCACAGAGTACAAAGAGTCCCAGAAACGGAGTCAGGAGGACGTGTTCATACCTCAACTGCTACTGTTCTAGTAATGCCAGAAGCCGAAGAATTTGACTATGAACTAGACGAGTCAGAAGTAAGAATCGACATCACAAGAAGTAGTGGCTGTGGCGGACAAGGCGTAAATACTACCGACTCAGCAGTAAGACTTACACATATTCCAACAGGTATAATCGTATATTCACAAACAGAACGTAGCCAAATAAAAAACAAAGAAAAAGCCTTCAAAATATTAAAAACTAGATTATATGATCTAAAATTAAGAGAACAAGAAGCCGCTAATGCTACTGAACGTAGAAATAAAATTGGTACCGGTGATCGATCTGAGAAAATAAGAACATACAATTACCCTCAAAATAGAGTCACAGACCATCGTATTGGATTTACATCAATGAATCTTGATCGCATCATGACTGGAGACCTAGGAGTAATAATTGAGGCCTTAATTAACGAAAATCAACGACTAGAACTAGAAAATAAGGAAATATAAAATGTCCCCTTTTACTGAAGAACTAGCATATTATGATAAATATCTAAAAGAACATTCAAAAGATAATATTATCTCTAAAGAAGAAGTTGTTAAAAGATTAGAAAAAGGAGAACCCATCCAGTATATTCTAGGAGAAGTAAACTTCTACGGTTATCCTATAAAAGTATCAAGGCATGTCTTAATACCCCGTTTTGAAACAGAATTACTAGTAGAAAAAACTCTAAATAAAATAAACAAATATTTTAAAAATGAAAACATAGATATTCTAGATATGGGTACAGGTTCCGGATGCATTGCTATCTCTCTAAAACATAATCTACCTAGTTCTAACATCTTTGCTCTAGATATCTCTAAAGAAGCCTTATCGATAGCTAAGAAGAATGCTCTTGATAATAAAACAAATATTACCTTTATAGAGTCAGATATGACTACATATAAAGATAAATTATATGATGTTATTATTTCTAACCCACCATATATCTCATATGAAGAACCCATTATGGAACTAGTTAAAAATAATGAACCACATCTAGCATTATATGCTAAAGATAATGGCCTATATTTCTATAAAAAAATTATTGATAATATTAAATATATTACTAAAGATAAATATCTAATATGTTTCGAAATAGGATATAATGAGTCAACAGCCATTGTTGATTATGCCAAGTCCAAGTTAACAAATATAAACATTTATGTCGAAAAAGACTATAGCCTTAAAGAACGTTTTATCTTTATAACCAATATAAATTAACTACCCTTGTGGTAGTTTTTCTCTTCTTTACTTGTATTTTTATCCAAAATATGCTAAATTTTACTTAGGGGGAAATTTATGAATAAAGAAAATATCAAAAAAATATCAGAAATAACATATGATATTGATAATGAGTATGGTCTATTAATAGAGTTATCCGAAAAAGGTAAAGAAAATACTGAAGAATATAATAAAAACTTAGATATACTATTTAAATTAGTAGAAAAATTACTTTCAAGTTGTTATCAAATACCATATGATGCCTTAGAACAAATATTAAATTACTTTAATAAAAAAATAAATACTAATTCTGACAACTATGCTTATGAAATAGCTATAAAAACCATTTCTTACGTTCTTGATAAGAAAAGTTTTGATCTAGAAGAATCATCTAATGAAGTTGAATATGATGAATCCTTCCCAGAAGAGTCATATGAAGAACCCTGTGAAGAATATTCCATTCTAGAAGATGTCCCAGAAAAGTTAGAATATTATTATTATGAGGCAATGAGTGTTATCTATGCTGAAGCCACTAAAAAGACATATCTATCAATAGCTAAAGAAAAAACTAATAATAATCATGAAAAAACTTATAAAAAAGAACTTCTAAGTAGCTTCTACACCTATTATAAATATTATTTCTTATCTAGTGATGTCTTATTAGAATTAATATCTATCAAAAGTAAATTTAATCCATTTTTAATAAACATCAATGTCATCGGAGACTTCAGCCCCTTATATTATAATGAAGCTATTAACCTACTAGATGTTATAACTAAATCTAATTATTCATCAGTTGATATAGATAATGTTATAAATAATCTATTTGATGTATCTTGTTTAGAAATAATTTTATCAAGACTAGATACTGATAGACTACTTAAACTAAAAGACTATTGCCTCTCATTATCTAAAGAAAAAGATCCTACTAATAATCTACCTACTTATAATGAAATATGTTTAAATAAAATAAAAAAATATATAAAATAAGAGAAATCTTATTTTTTTGTTTCAAACAAATAAAACTATATCAATATATTACTAGGTGATAAAATGAAAAGAAAAATATTTTTAATATTATTAGCAATCATTCTAATAGTTGTATTTAAATCTACTGAAGAAGTATCTATTATACCAGACTCTGCCATAAGACTAAGAGTAATTCCTAATAGTAATAACCCATATGATATCTCTATCAAAGAACAAATAAAAACTTACTTAGAAAAAGATGTATATACACTTACCAAGAATACCAATACTATTGAAGAAGCCCGACTAATAATTAATGACAATCTAGATAGTATTGATGCTAATATAAAGAACATTCTAAATAATAACGATTATCCTCTTCCATATAAAATAAATTATGGTTCTAACTACTTCCCAGAAAAAACATACCAAGGTATTACCTATAAAGAAGGCTATTATGAATCATTAGTAATCTCTCTAGGAGATGCTAAAGGAGATAACTTCTGGTGTGTATTATTTCCTAATTTCTGCCTTGTAGATCGTGAACAAAAACAAACATATAAATCTTATTTTAAAGAATTAATTAATAAAATATTCTAAAAATACATCTATATCCATAATATTAAATAGGTGAATATTATGGCTTCTTTTATAACTATTCTATTAATTGGTATCAGTCTAAGTATGGATGCTTTTTCTCTAGCCCTAGCATATGGAATGACTAGTATTAAAGAAAAAGAAAAAATATTATTATCTCTAATCGTCGGAGCATATCACTTTATAATGCCTCTTATTGGTCTTAATTTTGGTTCTCTCTTAAGTAAAATAAATTTAATAAGTATTGATCTAATAGCTACCATTATCTTATCATATATAGGTATTGACTTAATTATATCCTCATCAAAAGAAGAAGATAAACCTATCTTAAGTATTGCTGGCTTTCTTTTATTTGGCTTATCTGTAAGTATTGATAGTCTATCCGTAGGAATAGGCTTAAAAGCCATTACTTCATCATATTACTTATCTTCCATAATATTTTCTCTATCTAGTGGAATATTTACCTATCTAGGTTTATCTCTAGGCAATATTCTAGGTAAAAAAATTGGATCATACTCCAAAACAATCGGAGGTATTATCTTAATAATTATCGGTATTATGATTTTTCTTAAATAATAATGTCAAAATAATTGACAAATTATCTTATTATTGATATAATTACAAACGTACTGGCGGATTTGGTGAAGTGGTTAACACATTGGATTGTGGTTCCAACATACGTGGGTTCGATTCCCACAATCCGTCCCAGATTGAATAATACTCGCACACTTAAATAGTGGCGAGTTTTTCTATTAAAAGTTAAAAATATTGGCATAAACACTAAAAAAATAAAGAAAAAAAGCTAATATATTTGCTAGATATTTATTAAAAAATAATGTAAAATTATATTAAGGAGTGAGATAATGAATGGTAATAAATTATTTAATTTAAGAAAGAAAGAGAAAATGAGTCAGGAACTATTAGCAGAAAAAATAAATGTATCTAGGCAAACAATATCAAATTGGGAATTGGGTATAACGATTCCTAATTTACTAGAGGCATCAAAGATAGCAAAAATATTTAATATAACTATTGAAGAATTAATGATTAACGACTCAGAACTACAAAATAATAATGAACCTATAAAAAATGAAAATCTAGAATTATTTAAAAATAAATTAAGACCATTTTTTAGTGAAATTAGTTATAATACTTGGATAGAAGACATAAAAAACATAAAAGTCGTAAACAGTAAATTAGTTATACATGTCACACATGATATCGTAAAAAGTCATCTTGAAAATCATTGCTTTGATACATTGTTACTAAATTTCAATAAAATGATAGATAAAAATATAAGTGAACTAGAAATATTAGTAGAATAAAGTACTAACTATGAATAAAAATCGTACTATTTTTTCATATAACACTAATATATTAAAATATAAATAGTGATAATGATATAATGAAATTTGTTTAAAAGAAGACAAAATAAAATAATACATCATTTAATAATGTTGTAGTAAGTATGATAGAAACCTGTCTTAAAATAAAATAATTCCATAAAATTAAAATATTTTTGTATATAAAAAGCCTACTATTTGGTTCATCCCCAAGTAAGTAGGCTTTCTCTAATTATTTAGTATACTTATTAATAATATCATCTACAAATTTATTATCGTATTAATCATTAGTAATAACTTTCTCTAAAAATATTTTCTCGTCAAAAGCTCCTCTATTATGAGTTTTTTTCAAAGAAGAATTAATAATATCTTCAATACTATATCCGTCAATCTTAGCTAGTGCTTGCATTACCTCTAACATATCAGCTAACTCTTCTAATCTATCATTACCGTAAGCATGAATAACTTCTAAATACTCTTCATATAGTTTCTTTTCTAAGGCTTCCTTATATTCCGTATCATTAAGTATTCTAACTATAGGCTTTTCTCCATTATCACTAATAATTTCTGGTATCTTATCTCTAACTAACTTATTATAAATTCTCTCCATCATCATCTTTCCTTAAATAATCAACTACTTCTATTAAATTCATTGAGTGAGATCCCTTAACTAAAATTGTATCTCCTTCTTCTAAAATATTATCAATATTCTGAAGTAGTTCTTCATTATTTATATAATAGTATACTTCTTTATCATTATTTTTTATTACATCATATGTATATTTAGTCATATTCCCAACACATATAACTACATCTATTTCATCATCAACACATTCACGCCCAATATCTTTATGTATCTCTTCACCATATCCATCAACTTCTAGTATATCTCCAAAAATAAATATTCCTCTACCATCAACCATCTTAAGCAAACTTAAAGAGTTCTTTACTGAATCTAAACTAGCATTATAAGTATCATCTATTATAGTAAGATATTTTTTATTTATAATAGTAAGTCTTCCTTTAGTAATAGTAAAGTTTTTTAATCCTTCTTTTATCTTAGGCATTGGAATATCAAGCATTCTACCTACTAAAATAGCAGCCATAGCATTATAAATATTATGTTTAGCAATAGATGGTATAGTAAAATATTCTTCTGTATAATTAAATACTACTGTAAAATCTATATGATCTTTTTCTATTACATAATTAGTACAGTAAATATCATTTCCTTTATTAAAGCCATAAGTATATACTCTATATAAAGGGTGTCTATCTTTTACTCTTTTTAAATAAGGGTCATCTCCATTTACAAAAAGTACATTATTCAAGTTAAAGTTTTTAGTAATCTCCATCTTTGCATTAAATATATTTTCCATACTTCCTAAATTTTCAATGTGAGACATACCAATATTTGATATAACAGCCATATTAGGATTTACAATATCAGTAAGATAAGAAATTTCTCCCTTATGATTCATTCCCATTTCAATAACTGCCATTTTATATGATTTATCAAGATTTAAAAGAGTTTTGGGTATTCCAATATTATTATTTAAATTACCTTCATTTTTTAAAGTTTTATATTGCGTTTTTAAAACAGAATATATAATATCTCTTGTTGATGTTTTACCAACAGAACCTGTTACAGAAATTATAAAAGGATTATATCTTTCTTTATATGCTTTAGATATCATACCAAATCCTTTTGTTGTATCATCAACCATTATAATATTTGCATCATTTTTATTAAATGTATGATTTTTATCTATTAAAAACGTACGACATCCATTATTATAAGCATCTTCTAAAAAGGTATGTCCATCATGATTTTCTCCAATTATAGGGATAAAAAGTGATTTTTTATTTAC
>OIZL01001234.1_pt1 | contig 14738 bp, 18 predicted proteins | sample 1588541 | NCBI WGS metagenome assembly OIZL01 (sample SAMN03283285) | human gut metagenome | biome: human-associated habitat; material: feces | host: Homo sapiens | place: Peru | collected 2012 | reverse complement strand
ACCGCTGTTATACTTTCTTGCTGTTTCCACAATTCTGAATCCATGGGCAGCAACTCATGAGAAACTTGCATTTGCAATCCTCTATCTGCTGACTGCCTTTTCTGTTCTCAGCTGGATTTCTGCTCTACGACGCAAGTGGCAGGAACATCAATACTACAAAGCTATGAAAGACGATATGTCCTTCCAGATTTCTCGTGCCAGACAGAGAAGGATTCCTTTAGATTCTGTTCATTTCGATTCTCAGGGGAATATGCGGTATAACAACAGCAATAACATTGTAGAATAATTTTTAAGGACGCTTTCGGGCGTCCTTTTTACAATCCCATCATTTCCCGTACTACCCTGTCTGACATCTTCACCGCACCGACCAGTACAAGCATATTGAAAATCAATTCTCCAATATAGCTCCAAACCATAGAAACACTAGATGCAGTTGAATCTACTACTGGTGGACTTGATGCAAAGGCAGAGAAGATTATACAGGCAAGGACTATGATGGCTCCTTCTAAACATACTCCTGCATAGCTTTTAATAAAGGTAAAAGCTGTGTTCTGTGTGCTTTCTCCTGCAGCTGCTGCAAGTGGGATTGGAGATATAGCTGTATACATGTATAGTTTAAAGAATCTTCCATATACTGTTAAAATCATCACAAAAGATAATATTGTGATAAATATAGATCCTAGTAAGGTTACTGCCCATAATGGAATAGATTCTAGAAAACCAGTATTACTTACTGCATCTATAATTTCTTGTGGAATCACTGTTTCGCTAGATACTCCAAGTCCCACAGTTTCTGTAATGGATTGAATAATTCCTTGTACGATTTCAAATATTTTGGTCATAAGTTCCATTCCATACATAACAAGGCCTCTGGCAATAATGAATCTTAGAAAAAGTTTGAAGGCTTGTTCTGGACGTTTAACATCTTGCCAGCTTGTGCATGTTCGTATTAATCCCCATACAAAGAAAAGTACAAGAAGGGCAAGTCCAATAGCTTGTAAACCTTCATGTACTTTTACAATGATTTTCCATATATCACCACCTTTAAATGACTCTGGTGATTCGGTAAGCAACAACCATATTTCAGCAAGTTTAGAATTCCAAGTATTAATGGCACTCGTTAGGTTATCGATGATTCCATCCATACATTAACCTACAATAATATTCAAAATCTCTTTCGCAAAGGTAATTACAATACCACCAGCTACTGTCATAAATCCATTGGCTCTTTGACTTGGATCATGGCTTTTTAAAGATAAACCAACCTGTACAATTCCAAAACCTAATAGAATCATGCCAATAGCTCGAATGAGTCCAAACATAAAATCACTGAAGTTATTGACAACAGTAACTGGATCATTTGCTGCATAGATAGGTGTTATAAAGTTTGTGATAAGTACCAATGCCATATAGGCAAAGAGTAATGCTTTTCTAATTGTTTTTACTTTCTTCATTTTCTTCAATCTCCTTTACATATTTTTCTACTTCTTCTTGATCTAACAATTCATATTCGTTATCAGTCAAAAGAATATTTTGCCAATCATCAATGAAATGATACGTTTGCCCATGAATATAAGGCTCTCGTCCTCCATCCAACGTCTGCTTAATATTTGGATGTTTTAATAAATCATATTTTTTATCTTTTATAGGTCGTTCTCCCTTAATAAAAAGAAGTCCATAGTTGTTATCCAACAATCGAACTTCATCTGCGGTTAATAGCTCTCTTCCTGTCTGTTGATAATTTGTAGAATAATTACCACTTCTTCCTTCAGATTTGCCATACGTATTTGTATCCAATGTTTCTTTTCCTAGCAATTCACTGATGTATTTATGTGTACTTTGTTCATTACCACCTAGGTAATACGTTTCATCACAGTTACCTAAAATGGATTCCCAGCTATCTTTGTATAACGCTTTGATCTGAGCCAGGTTCTGTAAAATAATGGATACAAAGATCTGTCTTGAACGCATGGTTGAAAGCAATTTATCAAATTCATCTGGTAAAGCAACATTGGCAAATTCATCCATTAAGAAATGTACGGGTACTGGTAATTCTCCACCATGTACATAATCTGCCTGGTAATAAAGCATTTGAAATAATTGTGTATACAACATACCAACAATGAAATTAAAGGTGGAATCATTATCGGGAATAATCGCAAAAAGTGCTGTTTTTCTTTCTCCAATCTGTTCCAGTTCCATTTCATCATATTTAGTAAGTGAAGCAAGTTCTTCCAAATTAAAAGCAGCAAGTCTTACACCAACCGAAATCAGAATCGATTTGGCGGTTTTACCTGCTGCCTGTTTATATATTTTGTATTGTTTTAAAGCTAATGAATTAGAATCTATCATTTCTAGTCTTTTAAATAACTCATCTAATGGACTTTCGTAGTCTTCTTCATCTTCTTTGACTTCTGCATAATTGAGCATTTCCATGACCATTGTAAAATTTTGTTCATCTTCTGGTGCATAATGGTACAGATATAACATCAGCGCTTCCAATAGTGCTGTTTCACTCTTTTCCCAGAATGGATCATTGGTAGAAGAACCTTTAGGTGTTGTATTACGGATCAAGTTGGTAATTAATTTAAGTACATCCTTATCACTTTGAATATAGTGGAATGGATTATATCCAAGAGATTTAGACATATCAATCAAGTCAATGACTTTAATGACATAACCATTCTCTTCTAATAGATGACCAACACTTCGAATGATTTCGCCTTTGGGATCCAATACAACAAAACTTGTATTACACTGCATGATGTTTGGTTTTGCATAAAATCTTGTCTTTCCAGCACCAGAGCCACCAATCACAACTGTATTTAAGTTTCGACGATGTTTTTTACCATCTAACCCCATTCGTACATTTTGTGAAAAGACTTTGTTAGCAAAGTAATCTTTATTCGCGTATTTCTTACAAACAGTATTGGGATTTGCCCATTTAGCTGATCCGTATTCTTCAGTTCTTCTATAGTTTTTAGCTGAAGATAAATACATCCCAACACCTAATACATAGATTATCAGAAAGATATCGATTGTTTTTAATGTTGAATTCGTCCATTGAATTTGAAATGGATGATTTAAAGCTTCATTAAGATTTGGAATTGCATTGATTAATCCTTTATCCATGTAGGGTGCAATAAGCAATGCAACCCAAATTGTTGGTATTAGTAATAAGCCAAGAAACACATATTCATCTTTTTTAGCATCTTTCATAATGATCTTTTATAGAAGGTGGATTTGCATCACAAACTTTTACAATCAATGAATCTAGAAAGTCATAGTTTTTATGTGCCATACGTTGTTTATCTCTTAGATCTGCAAGAGCACGAACAATGATTCTTCTTTCTGTATCATCAACTTGGATACAAATATTGTCTTCGTCTTTAATTCGTTGAAAATTTCTAAACATTGTTTTTACCTCCTTTAGATTTACAAATATGCTAATATCGCTAACAATATTAGCAAAATTGTAAACTTATTTCACTTTCTTTTTGGATTTCTTTCTTACCGGATATTTAGGTGCAGAAGATTTTAACTGTTCTTGCTTAATATCTTTTAGCTCCTGACGAACAGATGGTCTATCCGTAGTAGCTGTTGATTTTTTTCTTTCGACGGTTTTCTTCTTGTTTTCTCTCTTCAATGTTTTTGAAGATGGCTCGAACGGAGTACCGTCTTTGCTTGTCCGAGCCTTGTTGGGGTTTGATTTTTCATCCATCAGTTTTGATAACAATGCATCATGCTCTTCATCACTCATTGGCTTTATATCCTTTTGTGATAAGACAGATTCACGAATGGCTTTTGTATCAATAGTAGCTAAATCAAATTTATCCACCATTCTAGAAATCTTCGATGCATCTTCTGCTTTGACCATAATATCTACAATTCCATCTGTATTGTTCTTTTCTTTTAATACAGAGTAGAGAACACCATAATGCTTTGCTTCTTCACAAAACTTTTTTAAATCTGAATGATGAATCGCAAATACCTTTAATTCCTTATTGGATTTTAAAAGGTTATCTAAGTTGGTTTTACCTTTGATTCTCTTATTATCGGTAATGATGGCATACAAAGTAACTGCCAATGATTTAGCAGCTGTACCGCCAGCTTTTAATCCAATTTCAGCAGCCACTTGAATACCTTCTAATGTCATCTTCATCATTTGATCTGCAGTATCGGCACTATTCATAAATTTAAGCTCCTTTCGTATTCTTTTTGTGTTTGTATACGTTCTGTTTCTAATGCATTGACCTTTTTTAATTTTTCTTCAATGTCAGGTACTCTCTTTTCTATATCTTCGCATATTCTAATTTCCTTTTTCCCATGTGCAATTTTAGAAGTGAGTGTATCTTTATCCTGTTCTAATTGTTTTTTTAATTCTGGATCACGAGTTCGTTTGATTTTGTTGTAGATGGATCTCCGTTGATTCATCCAATTATCTATTTGGTTGTTTAAATCCAATTTAAAAGCAAGCACATCTTCAATCGATTCAAGATTATGCTTGCCAACAAATGTATTTTCATCTGTAATTTTGTCCATATAAATCAAATCCTTTCTAAGTGCTGGACTTGGATATTTTTGAGGTATTCCTTTAGGTCGTAAAATACCCAATTCAAAACAATATCGAATATACATCGCTTTGATTCCTTTTAATTTTCTATGATTTCCTTGATATTCTTTACAAGGTATAACATCAGAAACTGCAGATTGCATTGGAAACAGAAAGTTACTGTTAATGCGTTCCATCAAATGCTCTTCATCATATCGATCATCACGAGTGAGTTTATAAAACCGGAATGTTCTTTTAGATTGTGGATGTTTTAAAGTCCAGTGCTTTCCACTTAGGTTTACAACATAGCCTATTTCTTCAAGACTTGTTTGAAACTGTTCTGGCGTTCTTGCATACAATAGAACGGAATCCACATCATAACGAATCAGTTTTCGCAAATAGATAGAATCATTCTTTTCAGCTTTCCATTCTCCATAATTCATTGCTTTTCCATCCGGTTTACTAATAACAGTTAGACCATGTTCTTTACAGATGGCATCATTTAATTCTCGGAAGTGATCAATATCAGCTTTTTTATTGTCATACTTTTTACCATCTACCCAGGAAACAGAATTTACTACAAAATGATTATGAAGATGTTCTTTATCTAGATGTGTCGAAACAACGACTTCAAATCGGTTGCCCCACATTTGTTTAGCAAGCTGAACACCTAATGCATGACATTGTTCCGGTGTCACTTCACCTGGTTTAAAGGACTGCACTGCATGAAAGGCAAGGCGACCATCCATCTTGTTGTAGGAAAGTTTAGTGTTCATCATCTGTTTTAAGGCCGTACGAGATTCACAATTGATTCCGGTAATAAATTCTTTTTCATTGGTTTTATAGCCTTGGGTGGTGTAGGTTAAAACTTCTTTTAAACCATCACTCATATCTTCTTTGGTTTTATCTGGATTTTTAATATAGTTAAGGACACGATTTAAATCATCTTTTACTGCCCATATTTTGGTAATTGCCATACTTCCTCCATATTGATTGGTTGTCGAATCAAAATCATAATCTCATTGATTTGATCTTGCAGCTTTTCATAGTTTTCCATGTAAAAGGATTTATCCATTGCATTTTGTGTATAAACAGATATCGCGATTTGATTCATCTTTTCAGCAATCTCTCTTAAAATTTTGATTACTTCGATTAATTCTTTACTTGGTACAGCTCTAGGCACTAAACCGTTTATACACATTCTTAGATAAGATTCACGAGATAGACTTGATTCTTTAACTAAATTGTTAAGATGATCCAAGTCATTATTCGTTAATCTGACTTTGATTTCTTTTTTCTTCGATTTTGTTTTCATTGTAGAAAGCACCTTGAACAAATAAAACTGTACCCATTCCAATCATTCCACCATCAAGGAAACTGAAAAAACATAGTGTTATACTATTAAGCATTTTCATGTACCTCCAATCTTAAAAGAGCTATCAACAAATTGTGATAGCTCAGGGTCTTAGGGATATTCCCTAAATACTTGTCTTTTGTCCCCAAAAGACGTTGCTTGTTACAACTGTAGACATTAATTGGCTACAGTCTTTTTCTTATCCGGAATCAAATCGGCAAGATCTTGATCCATTTTTTCGAACATTTCTTTTTTCTGATTTAATAGTTTTAGATTTGCAGTCAGAATATTATTTTCTTCAGAAAGTGTTTTGATGCGTTCTTCATTTTTGATTTTTTTCTTTTCAATAGTGGATATTCTTTTAACGATATCTTCGTACTTTATCATTTTGAAATCTCCAATTTCTAATGAAGTAATTGCGAATATTTATGTTTGTTGATTCGCTTTTCATAATCATCCGCTTTTTCTAAAATGTGTTCATTCTTATCGTAATGATACAAATGATCAGATAGCTTTTTATCAGGATCTACCAATGTTGATTTATTAACAGAAAGAAGCATTTCTTTAACATGTTCAATATTCAAAGAAGGGGAATCACATAATGCAATACACTCATCTGTTGAAGATGGAATAATATATAAGTCATGTTCTAATTTTTCAGCTAGATCATTTAAAATTCCAGCATAGAACATTGTGGCTGCACCTTCTGTATGATTTTCATTTGTTAAAACAACGAGTTGATGTTCTTTTTCTTCTAGAGCAGTATCTTTTGGAATTCCCATCAACATGGTTTCTAATGGAAGTATTTCTGGTTTCATCATATTCGGTGAAGAAATCAATGCATCATTATGAAGTTTATTTACATCAATTCCATACTGATCCATGAGTTGATTTGTAACTTTGGCCGCACAAAAACGTTCATCCGTAGTCTTGATCATGACTTTATAAACAATAGCTAAATCGCCAATAATGGTATGAGGCATAGTGGCTAAATCATTTTTATGTTCTTCTGCATTGATGACTGTCATAAATAAATAATCTTTAACGGCATTATAATCAAGCAGAGCATTTACATCATTTAAAACTTTGTCGTTGTGTACCATTTCCTGCTAACCTCCATCTTCAAATTTTTAAAATAAAAAGCCAATCTTTCTAGATTAGCCGTACTGAATTCAATTGTTTCTACATTATTCATTTTCTAAGTCCTCCATTTCTACATACAATCCATAGAATGGATCATCTGTATCTAATTCATATACTTCATTTTCATAGCTATCAATTGCAAAAACCATATATTCAACAATATCGTTATACATATTTTGTTTAGCGTCTTCTAAAGCTTGAATACCTTCTTCAAAGGAAATTGTTTCTAAAGTATTTGTAGAAGTTTCTTTTGCATATGTGTAATTTGTAATGGTATCTTCTACAGATTCCAACATGAGTAATTGTGCCTGTACGATTTGTTTATCTTCTGAATGTAAGTTTGCGTAATTATAAATTCTAGTGTTGTAAGTCATTGTTCTTTCCTCCTTTTGACTTTGGCTTTTCCATATCCATTTCATCTAATTCAATAGAATAAACTCGTTCATTTTGTTGTTCGCCAAAAAGTTGAGCCATCAATTCTGAATCATTCTTTGTGGATTCATAGGCATTCAAATATTCATTATCAACAAGATGAAATTTCTTCTTTTGTATTTTTTCATTTTCTACAAGTTCTGTAGCCGTAATCTTTAATGCAGCTTCTTCGTTAAGTTCCAAGCTATCCGGTGTTTTATTCAAATCCATCAGCAACAATGTTTCATTAAAAAGGATTGGTTCTTCATCCTTCAATGCTTTCATCTGTTTAAACATGATATTTAAGAATTGCTTCTTTACCTGATCATTAACTAAAACTTCTACAGGCTGATCTAGAATATCTTTGTAATGTTTAGATGGAACAACAGTAGGTTGTTTTGTGTCTGGATTAATATAGGCATAAGTCATACGACTGATATTTTCACAGACTTCTTTTATCTTCATTTTCTGAAATAAATCAAATTGTTTATTCAAATTACATCACCTTCACTTTCTAAATTTGAACAACAAAAAAGAGAAAGCGTCTACTTTCCCTTAATAAAAATCACAAATTATATTTCTTTCGAATGTCTTTTATTGCAGTATCTGCATCTTTTACTTTTCCATCTTTAGATTGCTTTCTTGATTTTTCTAATCGTTCAAGAAATTCTTTTTCTGATAGTTGTTTAAGCCTATTTGGTTTCATATATATCATCCTTATCTAAAAATACAAAAGGCGAGTATCTTACCCGCCAATGTGTGGCCCCGGGTCTTTCGACCAGCCCAAATTACTAAATAAAGTGTATCAAAAGTCAAATAAATCATCAACCGTTAATAAAGTTGCTTGATCTTTCTTTGCCTGTTCGATTACAGATTTTGTATAACCAGATTTACTGATGAACCATAATTGTTTTTCTTCTATATTTGGAAAAGCTTTTGTAGCTGTCATTAAATCTTCATATTCATCATAGGGCATTGGTTGAGAAGTGAATTTGCATTCTATAAAGATGGCTTTTGTGCCTGTACGATCAATAGCTAGTAAATCAACATCATCCTGTGCCTTAATTGCAGGATTTGCACCCCACCATTTTCCTAAATGATAGGGAATAAATGGAAGTTTTCTTTGTTTAGCTAGTCGAATGATGTATTCTTTACAAATATCTTCAAAAGCATCACCCATCAGATTACTGATATCTTTCATAATTTCTTTGGAAGCATCTTTAGCTCCAAGCATTGCATAATAGGAATTATTTGTGAATTCATATCTAAACCAGAATTTAAAGAAATTGTCTTTAATAACATATATTGTTTTTTTACTTGTTTCAGGTTCTCCACACGGAATTCTTTTTTCAATCAATCGAAGTGTTTGTAAAGTAATCAGATACTTAGCAACTTTTGTACGATCTTCATGAATGAAGTTGGCAATATCAATGATTTTATTTCTGCCATTGGCAATAGCTGACAAAATACTGCTATAAACATTTGTTTCTCTTAATTCTGCCTTTAAAAGATTATCTGGTTCTTCATGTAGATACGCACCATTACGAATGATTTTCTCAGCAATATTTCTTTCTATGGAAAGTTTGGAATCAAATGCTTCCAAATATCTTGGAATCCCACCAAGAATACCATAAGCCAATAATTTATCTTCATTGCTGTAATTTGGAAAAAATGCACTACTCTCTAAATAATCAAAAGGCTTAATTTCTAAAGAAGAAGTTTGCCTGTCGTGCAATGGGCTTTTTCTGCCCATAACATCACTTTCCATAATACTTACAGAAGATCCACAAAGAATTAGGAAAATATTTTTATTTTTCCAATTATGATCAATTGTATGTTGCAAAATTGATTTTATAGAAGGATTTTCTTCAATGATATATGGAAATTCATCAATAATAACGGCAGTTCTTTGTTCAACTTTTGCACCAATATAATTCAATGCATCTTCCCAGCTTTGAAAGGAAGCAATAAAATTTTTATCAAAATGATATTGAATCATTTTAGAAAAATCTTCCAAGTTTAGTGCGTCATTTTTCTCACGAGCAGGGAAGAATATAGAATTCGTGTTTTCAGCAAATTCCTGAAGAATGGTCGTTTTGCCAACACGTCTACGACCATACATCACTAAAAATTCAAATCTATTACTATCATACAATTCTTTTAGATGATTCATTTCTTCTTTTCTACCATACATGATTGATTCCCTCCTAACTGGTTATTTGTATACTTATAAGTAGTATACTTTAAAGTATACAAAAATTCAATTATATATGATTCGCCTTATCAATTAATTCATCGTTTACATCTTTGTAAGAAGTTGGATGCTCATCTATACATTGATATTTTGAATTCAAAACAGAAATGATTTTAGATGTCGCACCAATACCAACTTCATCATTATCTAAATGAAAAACAATTGTTTTGATATTTGGATTTCTTTCTAAATACGCTTTTAGCGCAATAGGAATATCGGCTTCAGATTTACTCGCAATCTTATCACTGGCACCAGCAAGAGATAGATAATTAAATTCGGTATAATCCATTTCATCCATTTTTAAAAGTGTCATGTAGGACAATAAATCAATAGCTGCTTCAAACACATGGAGTTCACTACTATTTGTATTTGTGTAATTGAAACTAAATGCCTTATTACTTCCAGCATGATCTAATTTAAAATTTTTAAAGATGCTTCGTTTAAATGCATAGGCAGGTTTATTTCCATCATATCCAACAAACACTGCATTCTTGAAATTGGCAGATTGATAAATCATTCCTTTGGATATGAAATCTTCTACAATTCCTTTATCAATTTTTCGTACTTCACATAAATAATGAATCACTAAATCATTGTTTTTATCTTTAATAGGTAATTCAAATGGCTTTGTTGGTTTTGGATGATAATAAGTAGTAACTGGTGCACTAACATTCATTAATTCGGATAGATAGTTACAGGCATCTTTAAATTCATAACCTTCTACAATAATTAAATAATCTAGTGCAGAAGTTCCGCCTTTACCTTGTGACCACCAATACCACTTCCCATTGGAAAAATGCAAGGAATCATGATCTCGATGATAATAATCTGTTCTCCCATTTTTTACTAACAGGTCTGGAGCATAGTTTCTTAAATAATCAAAAGCAGATAAGGTTCTTACTTTTTCTAGAACGTCTTTTCGTATTAATCGTTGACTCATCTTTCCAACTCCTTGCTTTTTGGTGCCATTTTTGCAATTCCATGTTCTTTACAAAACTTACGTACGCCATTTGGATTTTCTTTTGCAAATAATTCAAATTCATCCGTATAAATCGTTTCGACTTTGTATCTTTGTTCCTGGATATTGTGAATCCATTGATTCATAAAGCGATTGAGTTCATTGGCACGGAATGGATCTCCATCCACTCTTTCATAGAATTGAAGATTATCCTGTTGATAAGATTGAGGGTAGAGCAGTCTGTTTTCTTTATCCACCGTAAATTCAATATCAGGATCAGCCATTAGATCGCCATTCAATTCATAGTTATGAGCCATAACCAATCGATCATCTTCAATGATTTCAACATTCAGATCCATAAATCCAGGTGTTGTATATTTGATGTAATAAGCATCCTTGGTAAGTAATGGTTGGGCAATCTGTTCAAATAACTCATAGTTTCTATGTTCGATTGAATTTTCAATAAACCAGTTCTTACTTAAATCAAAATTGGGATCCGTGAATGCTTCAAAACATATTGTTCGTAGTGTTTGATAATAGTCGTGATTGTTTCCAAATAAAAAAGCCTGATCAGAATATTCAAGCTTACTATTGATAACATCATAGATTTGTTGATCCACCATTTCATGAATATCCGAAGTGGATACATTTGGATCATTTAATGCATCTTTATATTGTTCCATCAAAGAAGAAACTTGAATCACAATATCATGATTCATTTGTTCCATTTCTAATGGTGTTATATATTTACTTTTCATTTCTATCATATGCAGTTTCTCCTTGAATACAGGTTCTAGTTGTTCAATCATTTCATGAGCCGTACTTTGAATATTAACTAAGATAGATTTCAATTCATCAAAATCTTTATCAGCATAGCTAGCAATATAACCAAATGAATATTCAGAAGTATCTAGTCCAAAATGATCACATAATACAAAAGCCAACGATTCGGCTTCAATTTCTCGTTGGCTTTGATTTTTATCTGTTTGTTTATGAAGTATGCTGTGAGCATACTCATGAATTAATGTTTTGGCGATTTGTAAATCTTCCAACTCTTTATTAATGACAACCTTATCTTCTTTAAGAGAATAGTATCCCTTAGCTCCTGTCATAAGATTCAGATCTTCAGTTTCCGTTTTAAATTCAATGGGAATTATACATACTGACTGAATCGTTTGAATCATGGCTTTAATTTCATTACTTGACCCCGTTAAATCGTGAATCAAAGAAGGGAGAGGATCACCTGAAGTCTGCGATATATCAAATACAGTTGTTGTTTTAAATCGTGTCACATTGACTTGTCGCTGTTCTTGAATGGGTGAACCAGATTCATCCAATTCAATAGTTCCATTTTCATCTAATTTATTCATCAACCTGTCTTCTTTATAAGTTACAGGAGCAAGGATCATCAATCCTTTTTCACCTTTATCCACATGTCGATTAAAGTTTGTTTGCCAGGAACGATAACCAGCAACTAAACTTGCATCCGGCTTTTGAGCTAGTATCAGTAAAGTATTGTTCAATGAATAATTGTGGAATTTGCTGCAACAAGATAAATATCGTTTAAAAGAATCAGAAGAATAAACATCTTTTACACCTTGTTCAATCATCTCAAAAGCTTGTTTAGTTTTTTCATCCGAAGATTTATAATTAGCCATCTTTTCACCGTCCTTTCTAAAATAGGGTAAAAGAAAAGCACTACCGAAAAAGGCAATGCTTTATAAACTGGAAGTTGTCTCACTCGAACAGCGTTGCCGCATTTGGATTTTCATACGAGTCAAAACACATCAGAATTTGTTCTTTTGTGCATTTTTCTACAGCAAGGTCAGATGGGAGATTGTTTTTATCAAAAAATCTAATTTCTGTAGTTTCAATATTTTTTTCAAACTCTCCACCTTCATATCTGCACAGAACAAAAATCTTCACTACTCCATATGCATAATTCACCACATTATGCTTTCGCCAATCTTGAACTGCGATTATTTTTTCGGATATTACCGAAAATCCTGCTTCTTCCTGCACTTCTTTTTCCGTATTGGATACAACAGACTGGTCTACATCGCACCACCCTCCCGGCAATGACCATGTACCATTATTTTCATGTACAAGCAGTATTTTACCATCAACAAAAACCGCAGCCCGTGTATCTACTTTTGGTGTCTGGTAGCCAGATTCATTACAAAACAAATCGAAAATTTTATTTACCGGAATATCCGTTTTCAGAGACAACATTTCTGCTGCAATCTGTCTCAATTCCTCATAACGCTCTCTGTCATATTTATCTTTCCCATACTGAAGCCCAGCCTGAGCAATACTTTGAATACGAATTGCAAACTCAACCCATTTATCATTCATATAGCTTATCACCTCCACAAATCCCGATTTATCTAATCAAACAATATCATAGAACTGTTAATATTTCATGAATTAATGGATTTTTTGAGTTAATTCATTTGCTTTGCTAGTATCACAATTCTCTTATTATCATTTCTCGTATCACAAGTCACCAAAGTCATCAGCTTATCATTCGTATTGACTGAAATACCTGTTTTATAAAGTCCTCTATTGATGGAGTCAGAAATGAAGGCATTAAATGAAGTATCAGAATCCCAATTCGATTGTGTAAATTCCAAAGAATCATTCAAGTTATTTAAATCAACATTCATTAGTCCAAAGATTTGATAGGTTCTTGTTTCGTTTTCTGTTATGAATTGAAATGTTGGATGCTCTTTATAGTAACTTTGATTCACATAGTTCATTAATGGAGTAAAAATAATGTTATTCCATTTACTGGAATGCCCGTAGATGACAACATTTTTGGAATCGATATTTCCGTCAGCTGATACAAATGGTATTCCGGCATTAGCATATTCTTTTTTGATATTTTTTCGAACATAGTAATCATTGTCTGGAGCCTGTACAATTGGTTCATAGATAACTCTATTATCAAATTCTAGTATTCCAACGATATCATTATTGGTTTGTTTAAGAAGAGATAAAGAAAGCTCCTTTTCAGAAGCTTCCTTATCATCTTTATTTTCTTTTGTGGTTTTTTTAGGTTTTGATTCTACATAGTAATCTGAATAATCATAAGATTTCTTTGTTCCAAACTCACTATATAGAATTCCACCTAATAGACTTGCAGTGACTATCGCAAGTGCTGCTATTTTTATTTTCTTATGTTTCATACTATTTATACCCCTGTATTTGGAACAACGATACGTGCATTTTCAAAATAATAAATGATCGTATCCGTATCCTTATCAGCTTCTACTTTGTAAGCTTTGGATTTATCAGCTAACTGATAAGAAGTAGGTGCTTTGATTTCCTTGAATTCATATTCATGACCATAGATGGCATCCGCTAATACAGCTTTTCCATCTTTGATCACATGTTTACTAACCTTGTCATCTCCAACTTTACGAGAATAATACGTACCATCATCCATATCTAAGATGATTTGTTTATTTTCATCTGTTTTAACGGTTTTAATGACCTTTGTAAAATCTTCATTCTTAGAGATTTCATATTCTTCATTTACATCATTGCTAACAATCATCAACTGACCAGATGCAAGGGTAGTGACATAAGATTTAGCTGTTTTGTCATAAACTTCAAAAATGGCTCCATTTAAGAAATGATCATGATGATCTTTATCCACTTTATTAACATCTAATTCTAATCTACGCTTTTCATTGTGCAATTCCATAGGAACAATGACTGTGTCTTTTGTTGTATCTTCACCATAGTTGAACGTAAAATCATGTTTTTCTTCATCTAATTTGAAACCTATATTTGTTTCAAGTTCTTTAACGTAGTAATCACCTGTTGGAAGATCTAACTGTTCTACATTTTTACCATCTTTATCAAGAGTCAAAGTACCAACTAATCCTTCAGATGGAATGATGACTTTATCATCGACTGTAATATCATTCTTAGAATAGACTCCAAAGACAACATCTTTATAAGCTTCTTTATCCTCATCTTCAAATGTCTTAGTGATCTCTAAATTCAATTTCTGTCTTTCATTGATATAAGCCTGTTTGATTTCAACCACATCAATCAT
>OIZL01001232.1_pt1 | contig 14751 bp, 9 predicted proteins | sample 1588541 | NCBI WGS metagenome assembly OIZL01 (sample SAMN03283285) | human gut metagenome | biome: human-associated habitat; material: feces | host: Homo sapiens | place: Peru | collected 2012 | reverse complement strand
CTTTTGCGATAAAGCAAAATCTCGATATCATCCGGGATCTCGGAATACATATCGAAACTTCAAAAATCTGCGGCGGCGGCACGCGAAATAAAGAGTGGGTAAAAATTATAGCATCCGTTTTGAACATTGAGCTTTTGCTTCCCGAGGTTGAACACGGAGCCGTTTTGGGTGCCGCGCTCTTAGGTGCGAGAGCTTGCCTTCCGGATGACGGATATGAGCGGCTGAAAAGCAGCGTTAAATCAAGCTATACCCGCATTTTGCCAGATGATAAGCTCGTGAAATACTACGGTGAAAAATACTCAAAATGGTCGGAGCTGTATCCCAAAATCAAAGAGTGATGGTAAGCAAATAAGAATAAAAAATCAAGGCAGATGTATAATTTCTGCCTTGATTTTTTTAGCATTGATAAAAGCTTGCTCGGTTTATTAAGCGCTGAATGTCCGCGAGCTTGGATGTCGCTTATATTATTCCAAGCTCAACAAAATCACATCGTTTGTCTCAATGGCCAGTTTTACAATTGTTGAGCCGCCGCTTGCCGAAAACGGAATTTCTTCCGCTTTCAGGGCAGTTTTTGCTTTTATTTCCTCCACCTGACTCTTCGTCAGGATATCCGGGCTGCCGAGAGTTTCCCATTCGGATTACTGTGATTTTCATATGCACCTCACAAGAACTTTCACTATCTGCTTGACGCTGTGCTGAAGTGCGGCTTTTGATATCTCGTTGCGTTTGACAGCTTTTAATATCATACGGAAGTGTTTTTCGCTGCCGGGGGTGAGCAGATTCGTGCCGGCACAGACGCTTCTTATGCTGTCAGCGGTGTCATAGGATCCCCAGTCTGTCATAACAAAGCCGTCAAAGCCCCACTCGCCGCGTAAAAGGTCATTTAGCAGTGCGGAGTTTTCGCATGGATAGATACCGTTTACCGGGTTGTATGATGTCATGACACAGCCTGGCTTATACAGAGAGAAAGCTTTGTCAAACACCCGCAGATAAAGGTCGCGCAGGGTGTTCTCGTCAATTATCCCGTGCGCCGATTTGCGCTCGAACTCCATGTTGTTGGCGATAAGATGCTTGTATGTCGCTATAACTCCGTTTTCCTCTAGCCCTCTCGCCTGATATGCCATTAAAGTTCCCGTCAGTATCGGATCCTCCGAGTAATATTCCGGATGACGTCCACAGAGAATGTTACGGTGAAGGTTTCCGCCGGGACCGAGATTTATTGAAATGCCGTTCTCTTTTGACTCGTCCGCAAGCACTTTGCCCACTTTATATGCGAGGCTTTTGTTGAATGTCCCGGCGAGCAGATTGCTTGACGGAAATCCGGTCGTAGTACGGTTGAGATTGACGCAGCAGTTGCCGTCGCTCATGTATAGCATCGGCACGCCCAGACGCTTGCTTGAAGCGAGCTTTCCGGCGGCTCCGCTTTTGCCGGGATTCCAACAGGAGCCGTTGCAGACGGTAAAATCCGCCAGATCTCTGAGCGAAAACTGTGATACGAAGTCGTCAAGTTTAGTCAAATCTTCCTTGACATCGGAAAGCGTTATGGTACTGCCTCTGTATCGGGGCAGCTCATTATAAGAAGGTCTTGTATATTCGGCGTGAATAGCTATGGCTTTTTTAGCCTCAGTGATTTTTGTCTTGTCCGTGCGGACATTGCCGTTTTCGTCAACACCTGTTATTTTCTCTGCCTCACGGCAGACGGATACGGTTTTTTCACAGACTACATCGTCTTCAAGGACGAAAGAACAAATTGTTTTGATCTTGTCCGCTTCGCCGCCGACCATAACATCGTATTGACCTTTTGAGAGAATGAACGCGTGAAGGTTTTTGTCATAGTGCGAAAAATCCTTTTGCGGTATGTCGATCGTCAGCGTTTGGCATTCGCCTTTTTTCAAAAGCACCGTCTTTTCAAAGCCGCAGAACAGCTTTTCGGGTCTCGACTCATTCCCGCGCGGCGGTTTAACATAGACGAGAACAGAGTCCTTCCCGGGAACATCGGAGTCGTTCGTGACTTCTGCGCTGACGCGGAGTATGCCGCCTTCAAATGATGCGGAGGAGCGGACGGAAAAGTCGGAATAAGACAGTCCGCGACCGAAGTAATAAGCGGCGTCTTTTTTGAACGAGTCAAAGTAGCGGTAGCCGACAAATTCCTGTTCCTCGTAATATACGCTTGCGCCGAAGCGCTTTCCGTCGTCGGAGTAGATAGGAGAGTTGTCATCGAGATTGATGAAGTTTTTTGCGGACGGCGAGTCGTAATAGTCTATCGGCCATGTGTCGGCAAGCCTGCCGGAGGGGTTGACTTTTCCGCAGAGAATATCAATAAGGCTTTCGCTGCCGCGCTGGCCGCTGAAGCCTGTCCATATAACAGCCGACGCACCGAGACCGCGGATGAACCCCATCTCGATAGGATATCCGGTGTTCAGAATGATTATAAGATTTTTATACTTTGCGGCGGCTTCGCTGAGTGCCGCCTTTTCTTCGTCTGTCAGATAATATTCGCCCTTTATCGGTCGGTTGTCTTTGTTTTCACCCGAGCCGCGGGAAATAAAGAACAGAACCGTCTCGGCGTTATCGCGTATGCTGAGTGCCCCTGAATGTTCGATGGCTTCGGGAACGGTCAGCGTCCAGCGCGGCTTTATGAGGCTTGCGCCGATTGCCGTTATACGAAAATCATTGTAAGCCCCCAGCAGTTTTATTGAACTGCCGCTGCCAAGCGGGAGAATGCCGTTGTTTTCGAGCAGGACGATGCCCTCATCGGAAACCTCTTTTGCCGCTTGCTCATTTTCTTTGTGCAGACCGTCATCAATCGGCTTGGGCGGGGTTTTGAATCTGAAGGTGCAGTCGGGAAAACGTCTGCCGTCAATATCTCTATAGCCGCTGAGCTTTACGGTGTAGGTCTTGTCAAAGTCCTGAGCCGCTTCGCCGACGGGCAGGAGATATATGGGCAGGGGTGAGAAATCAAATTTGACGCACTTGCCCTTTGAAACGGGCTTGCCGTTTACCGTTGCTGTTCCGTATCCGTCGTCGGCTATCATTTTTGTGCAGACTATGGGCAGGCTGCGGGGTGCTGCACAGTTCATTGCAAATATCCCGTTGTCAATGTCATAAGGATTATATTTTTTTGCTAGTAAAGTGAAAAACATTGGCATTTCAGCTCAACTCCATTTTCAAAAAATCTGCTTTTCCTTTGCCTCGATATACTAAATACAGGGCATCAGTTTTTTCTTCGGGATCTATTTTGACGAAAAATGTTTTCCATTCCGTCGATTGAGAAAGAGGAATAATTCCAACAGTTCTGTCTCCGATTTTTATATCCATTCTGCCGTTTGCATTTCTGACAGTAATAGAAATGCAGACGGGCTTTTTGAAATTAAAATATTTGAAACCGATGACGGTGCCATTGGTAATTGCCGTTACAAAGCTTTCGCCGTTTCGCGACGCGATGTTGGGCTGTCTGTCTCCTTTGCCGTTTCCCTGAACATTTTTAGTGCGGCGGTTATACAGATTGCAGCACAGAGCGGCGGGATATTCGCCCGCTGCCGGCAGGGGAGCACCGACACCCTGTGTGGTTATCTCAACCTGATTTATTGTTCCGTCTGCGTTTATTGTTACGGGCTCCGCGCAGGCTTGACGGGAGAAATCCGTATTGTTCGTGCAGCGGTGATAGAAAACATAATATTTTCCGTTTATCTGTTCTATCGAGCCGTGTATCGTCCCTGCGGGGGCTTTTCGCTGCTTGTTGCCGCGATAGCCGAGGTCGCTGTTTGAAATAATAACGCCGCGATATTGAAAACCTCTGTCCGGAAAATTGCTTGTCGCGTAGGCAAGCTCGTTGTTCTCGCCGGATGAGTATATCAGATAATACAAATCGTTTATTTTTCGTATGCATGGAGCTTCATAAAACGGGTGGCGATAAAGCTCGCTCGATTTATCCGCAGTAGTCTTGCTGTCGAGAACCGCCTTCGGTTCGCTCTTTACCGTGCACATATCATTTTCAAGCTCGACAACTGCGCAGGAAAGTATGCTTGGTTTTGTTTCCGTCACCTCGCGATACAAGCGGTTGGTCAGTTTGCTGAGCACAAAACGGTAGAGCGGAGAAAACACTTTACTTCTGAAATCTCTGCCGAGCCCCCATCCGTAATAGAGCCATATTCTGCCGTTGTCGTTTATGACTGCGGGGTCGTTTGTAAGGAACTTCAAAACCGGAGTGCCGTTTTTATATTTGATATCGCTGAGATATTCAAATGGACCGTCGGGACTTTCTGAAACGGCGACAGACATCGGGCCGAATGCAGATGTGTTCGGCCCCGCAGCGAAATAGTAGAGATAATATCTCCCGTCATTTCCCCTTACGCAATCTGGTGCATAGTAATCTGCAAGGCGACCGTCGCGGCTTCTCGGATCCTGAGATTTCAGGTAGACTTTTTCTTTGCAGCTCCAAGAGGAAAGGTCTGAGACGGGAGCCGACCAGACGGAGTAATCCTGCACACAGAATCTGTCCGAGTTTTCGGCATCGTGACTGCCGTATAGATATACCCTGTCACCGAAAACATGAGCTTCACCGTCGGGAATATATTCATTTAATGGAAAAAGCGGATTCATGGTATTATCTCTCCGTTTGTTTCGATAATCTTTTTATAATGGTACGCGGAATTTTTAGGTGTGCGCTTGAGCGTTTTATAATCGACATATATGAGCCCGAACCTCGGTTCGTAGCCCTCTGCCCACTCAAAGTTGTCCATAAGCGACCAATGCTGATATCCGAAAACCTTGACTCCGTCATCGATGGCTCTTCTGACATTTGAAAGGTAGTCATTCATAAAGCCGATGCGCACATCGTCCCTGACTGTTCCGTCCGTTATGCTGTCGTTGTTTGCCATGCCGTTTTCGGTTATGATTATCGGCAGGCGGTATCTGCGATATAGGAACTTCAATGTCCAGTAAATCGAGCGTCCGTCTATTACCCAGCCGAGCGAGGTGGTGTTGAGCTTTGATTTGTCAATGCTTTTATCGCCGCCCCAGGCGGAATAATTGAATGCCTCATAGTGGTTGACGGCAAGAAAATCAAAATCTGCTTTAAAGCGCGGCATATCTTTTTTGTGCGTCGCGTAAATTCCGTATGCGGTGACGGGTTTGCCCAGGAGAATGGGATCCATCCACCAGCGGTTGTTCATTGTGCCCATAGTCACATTGAACGATTTGTTGTACGCTTCTTCTACGCTCTTCGGGTCTGATTCATCATTGGGTATAAACGCGCCCGACGCGAAAGAGAGACCTATAAGCGGCTTCTTTTTTGCGTACTTTCTGATGGTTTCGACCGCCCGACGATTTGTGAGCATAAATATCTTCGTGAACTTCGGCAGGGCAAGATAGCGGTGCTTGAACGGCGCATGAACTCCCTGCATATAGCCGTTCATGAGAAAACAGGACGGCTCGTTGAAGGTTATCCAGTATGTTACTCTGTCGGACAGAGCCTCGACGACTGCTTTTACATAGAAAGCAAAGTCGTCTATAATATCTTTTTTCAGCCAGCCGCCCTTTTTATATTGCCAGAGCGGCAGATCCCAGTGGTAGAGCGTAACGAGCGGCTCGATTCCGTTTTTAATGAGCTCATCAACGAGATTGCTGTAAAATTCAAGTCCTTTGGGGTTGACCTTGCCGTCTTGGGAGATAACTCTCGGCCAGGATACGGAGAACCTGTATGATTTCAGCCCCAGCTCCTTCATCAGAGCGATATCTTCCTTGTACCTGTGATAATGATCGCAGGCGACATGGCAGTTGTCGCCGTTTTTTATTTTTTCTTTCGGAGCTTCATCCCATATGCTGGGAGTTCGGCCGTCCGAATCATATCCGCCCTCGATCTGCGGTGCGGCTGTCGCGGCTCCCCAGAGAAAGCCGTCGGGAAAAGCATTTTTGCTCACGAGTTATCCTCCTTGCTTGTTGTAACGGTGAAGTTCAGCAGATTCAATTTGCCGGAGCCTTCGAAACGAAAATACAAGGCCGACTCGGCAAGAGAGAAACGAATACCTGTCTTTGCCCGCCGTGTATTTGGACGAATATCTATTTCTCCGATACAATCGCCGTCGATCTGTGTGAACAGGCGAAGTTTACCGCGTACTCTGCCGCTGACAGAAGCAATGATGCCGGCGGCATCGGACAAATCAAGATATTTATAACCGGTAACAGTTTTGTCTTTTATATTTGCAATATATTGGCAGGGATTGCATTCACGGTATTCTCCTTTTTGGGTTATGTACGGATAAGAGCGCTTGTTGGTCTTTGTTGTTTTGCACGCGCCCTGTTTTCCGTACAGCACGCAGGCAATCCCCGCTTCATAATTCACAGCCGTCCTCGTCGGAACGGAGAGAAAAAGACAGTACCGGTTGAGTGTTGTCGGTGACTGCATCCTTTTTTGAGTGTTCTATTTTTATTTCATCAATTTCAAACATAGTGTTTCCTCAAAACTCGTTTATCGAACCTTTGGTTATTCCGCTTTCGTTGAATGAATCAACTGCAAAATAATACTTTTCTGTTTCTTTATTTAAAAATGTTACCGTATAGTCATTTTGACCATACAAAAGAATGCTGTTATAAAGCTTATCGGGGGCGATTCCGAGACGGATGCAATATCCCATGGCATCGTTTTGACTGTTCCATGAGAGCCTTGCTTCGGTGGCGCTTGTTCTCTCGGCATTTTCGCCGGAAACCGCCGAGGGCTTTTCTCCGCTGTCGAGACCGAATACTCTGAGCCCGGATATCGAAAAATTCTGCCCGTATGGAGCACTTGCAAAGACTATGCGGATATAACGAGCCCTTGCGCGGCGAGGGATGAGCTTGTGCGGAAAAACCGTGTTCTGCGTTTCTTCGTAAGGAGCCCAATCGATACCGTTTGAACTGTATTCTATTCTGTATTCATAGCGGACAAGTTCTTCTTCGATATATCTCTCCTGGGTGAACGTTCCGCCGTATTCTTTCATCGGGGCGCGCTTCTTTTTTGTGAAGCAGTCGGCAAAATTTACCTGTACCGCTTCAACATTATATTCTTTCCCGAGATCGACGCTCAGCCATTCTCCGCTGTTTCCGCTGGTTGCCGACCAAGCGCTTTTTATGCTTTCGTCAAAGGCGTTCTGCGGGTCGAATCCGCTGCGGCTTGAGGAGGCGTACGCCGTCTTGTGATAAGACAAAAGCATCCATTCCGGCTCAACGGTCAGCGGGTCAAATTTTCCGTCAGGGATGTTCTTTGGATAGTCCGCAAAATACTGGTTGCAGAACAGTAATCCGTCTTTGTCAACTCCCGCAGGCCAAAGACCGAGACGGCGTTCAAAATTATGGTTGACACCCACGCAGACCGTGGAGGCGTGCCAAAGATTTCCGGATTTGTCGCTGAATGTGCTGCCGTGACCGGCTCCGCAGGTGAATCCGGACGGAACAATGGAATACGGATTGTGCTTCTGCCATTCGAATTTACTGAGCGGGTTATCTGAAATCAGAACCGCATCGCCGTAGGTCGGAAACTCCGTGCCGGGAGTTGCATACTGAAAATAGTATCTGCCGTTTATTTTATTGAGAAATGCGCCCTCGATAAACGCGCCGTCTCCGACAAACAGATTGATATATTTTTGCCACAGACTGATTTTTTTGTCGGCATAGATATCCTTGTTGTCTATGCCGTGGTTCTCTTTGTCGCCGGACACTATCGGTACCTTTTTGCCGATGGGAGTCATCGTCTTTATATCCATCTCAATCGCGTAGATAGGCTCTTTTGAAGAACAGCCCCAATAGAGATATGCTTTGTTGTCTTCAAAATGAAGGTGCGGATCCCAGAATGCAAACGGCGCCGAGACAAGCTCGAAGCCCTTAAAGGGGTCGCGTGTGCGCAGTATCCTGCTTTTTTTTGAATAAGAAGAGGCGCAAAAATACAGCCATCCGTCGTGCTCACTCACATCGGGAGCATAGCCGTGTATTTCAAGCTTTCTGTCCTCGTGAAAGTCCCAGTGGAACAGGTCGTCCGAATAATAGAAGCCTCCGCACTTTGAGGTAAAAAGAAAATATTTGTTATTGAAGAGAATTACAGTCGGATCGGCCGCTTCCTTGTAGGCATATTTTCCGAACAGCGGATGTTGATATTTATATGCTATTTCGAGCGGATTGCAGTATAATTGCGCCATGTTGTTATTCCTCTTTTCCGCCCGTCACTTCTATGGAGAACGAGACAGGCTCTGTATTTTCGGAAGATACCGTGACGGTTGATTTGCCGTCGGCTTTCCCTGCGCGGAACACAGCGAGCGCTCTTCCGCGGTATGTATTATGATAAGGGTGGATAAAAACTTCGTCGGTTTTTGTCAGCGCGCTGCCAAAACCTTGCAGAGTGACCGCGTCGCCGTCAATTTTTATATCAACGCGCTGTTCCATATACGGAAGAAGCACTCCGTTTTTGTCGGTGAACTCAATTTCCGCAAAGCACAGAGCCTGCCCGTCGGGGGGCAGAACCGAGCGGTCGGGCCTGACTGTCAGAATCGGAGCTTTTTCGCCGCTGATAAGTCGAGTGCGCCCCGTCTCGTTCTCGCTTCTGTCCAAGGCTATCGCAGTGAGCGTGCCGGGAGCATATTTCACGGAGAACAGAGCTTTGTTTTTGCGGACTTTTTTTGTTCCTATAACCTTACCGTTGAGCTCCAATCTGACGCTGTCGGCTGTTGTATAAACCTCTGCGACAGTCGGCTTTCCTTCAAAGCCGTGCCATGTCCAGCTGTCGAGTGCATTTGTGAACTGCCATGCGCCCTTGCTCGGCGTTTCTCCGCTATGGTTGAGCGGCCTGACTGCGAGAAACGGCTCGGTTTCCGTTCCCCATACGGTTCGGAGAAATGCCATTTGCGCCAAAGGCAGACCGGTAATGTCAATCATTCCCTGCCCGGAGAGGAGCGGAAGCCCCTTGTAGGACTGATATGTCCATCCCATGCAGGTCTCGCCTATGTAGTCCCATGCCGACCATACGAAGTCGCCTATCAGCTGCTTGTGCCTGAGAACGCGGTTCCAGTTATACGGCAAATCGGCAGACATTGTCTCTGTGCCTATCATCAGCCGGTCGGGATATTTTTCGGCATCCTTGTCATAGCGCGAGGATGCGTAATTTAGTCCGACAATGTCAAGGGCGGGGGATATATCGCTTACCACTTTTTCCGCCATATTGGTTTTGCTCAGTGCAAAGAATAACTTGCCGAGCTTTTCTGCCCAATAATTGAAAAATGCCGAACCGGATTTCTTTTCTTTGTAGCCTTTGCCTTCCGGCAGAGGTTCTCTTTTGTATTCCTTTTTGTCGCTGTAAACGCCGATGCCAAGACGCGCATAGACGTCGAGCAGGACATTTATTCCGCAAGTGACCGGACGGGTGCCGTCGAGCGAGTGAACTGTATCGCGCATTTCGGCGCATAGCTCGATCCCGCGTTTAGAAGCCGTTTCTGTGACCTCATTGCCGAGAGAATACATTATAACGCTTGGATGGTTGTAGTCGTTTTCGACCATTGCAGCGAGAACGGATTTGTAATCGGAGAGAAAATTACGCGAATAGTCATGATATTCTTTCGGTATATACCATCCGTCAAATGCCTCGTTCATGACATACATGCCTATTCTGTCGCAGGCATCGAGCAGTGAGCGGGAAGCGGGGTTATGCGCCATGCGCAGAGCATTGAAACCCTGGCTTTTCAGTATTCTTACGCGGCGCTCCTCGGCATCGGCAAAAGAACAGGCACCGAGAACACCGTTGTCATGGTGGATGCATCCGCCGCGAAGCAAAGTCTCCCGGCCGTTGACAAGCAGCCCGGTTTTTCCGCTCCATTCGAGAGTGCGTATGCCGAATTTTTCTGTCAATTCTTCGCCGCCTCTCGAGACCTTACAGGTATATAGATACGGCGTTTCCGCGGACCACAAGTGTGCCCCGCTAATCTCAAACCGACCTTTTTGACCGCTTGCGGCAAGGCTGCCCTCGGCATCGAAAATCTGTATTTCCGCACCGTCGTCGGTATCGACTTCGATAACGGCGGGTGAGATGCCGACTGTTTTTATCTTCAGAAAAGTCGGGGCATCTTTTCTTGAAATTTCAAGATATACGGGGCGGTATATTCCGCTGCCCGAATACCAGCGGCAGTTCGGAACAAGGCTGTTGTCGGCGAGAACCTCAATGGTGTTTTTGCCGCTCGTGACTTTTTCGGTGAGGTCGGCGGTAAACGGCGAATAACCGTATTTGTTTTCTTTAGCGGCTTCGCCGTTTACGCTCACAACTGCATTGCGGTATACACCGCCGAAGTGCAGCCGTATATTTTTGTCGATGTCACTTTCGTTGATTTGAAATGTTTTTGTGTATCTGTACTTTCCGCCCGGAAAGTATCCGCTCTGAACCGAGTTTCTGCACGAAGCATATCTCTTTTCGCCGAGCATCGCATCGTGCGGAAGACAAACGGAGAAGCTTTCGCCGTTTTCCTTTGTCAGCGTCCAGCCGTCGTTAAAATCGAATATCATTTGGATTCACCATGTTTTTTGGCGAGCTTCGCCGCCTTTTTCTGTTCTTTCTTTGCCTTTGCGGCGAGATATTTGGCGTTTTCTGCCTCAAAGTCAAGTCCCTTCTTTTCACAGAGGGCTTTGAGGTCCTTTATTCTGTTTTCTTCGTATTCGCGCTCGTCGCGTTCTGCCTCCAGTCTGTCCAGCTCTTCCGGTTCGATCCACTCTTCACCTTTGGCAAGGACAGCTTCTCTCTTTCTGCGGAGCAGTTCGGCGGAAATTTCGGGCATCTTCTTTTCTACATCCACGAATGGAAGCAGAATTATGAACGCTGTAGAAAGAATAATATCGAACAGATAGAATGAGAGGGTCATGAATGCTCTGACTTTTTCGTTTGGCATAACTCCGGCAATATCAACGAAGCCGAGGCGGAGAATAGCCGATTCGTATCCGCCGGCAAACGGTGCATATATAAGAGTCATAACAGCAGTGACAATACCTGTGCCGAGAAGTCCCTCAAGGCGGATATGCGACTTGTATTCGATGCTGTCAAATGCAAAGCAGGTAAGCGTTGCAAATATATATGCGTTGGGAAGCCAGCCGAGGTTTCTTAAAAGTCCCGCTATCAGAGCAGGAATCATTTTATCCGGGAATATCCAGCCGATGATGCTGCCGATAAGCACGAGCGAATATCCGCCGACGGTCAGATTCTTTATTCCGACTTTTTTGGATATCGGATATATCAGGAATGCACCGATACCGAGCGGAACTCCTGTTACGATCTGATAGATCATCTGCATGAAATCGTTGTTGATGCCGCCGAGCATATACTGAATATAGAAATATTGAACGTTTCCGCCCTTGTAGTTGTCAACAATTCCTCCCAGAAGCCCAAGAAAAGTCAGAATGACCCAGTATTTATTGGTGAACAGTGCTTTCATCTGTTCTTTAAGAGGAATATTGTTTTCTCTGTCAATGCCCTGTTCGAGTGCGATATCTTCGATAATGCGCTCTCTGGTGAAATAGTACTCCATGAGCACAAGCGGAACGGCGACTATCGAAAGGATTATCATAAGTATAGCATATCCTTTGATATCATACTGGAGCCATAACGGGATAATGACCGAAGAGACAAGCATTCCGATGAGTATGCCGGAAATGAGAGTCCACGACATTTTGCGTATAAAAGTCAGCTGAGCTTTCTCTTTGGCGTTGTGAGTCGAAAGAGATACTATGTTGTCGCGGAACAGGTAAAAGTAGGAGGTTCCGATTGTATGATAGCATATGAGCAGGGTGAAGAAATAGTACCAGTAGTTATCACCCAGAGTATTTCCCGAAAACAGGAAGATGGTTGCCGCTATTGCAACGGAACAGAATCCGAAGATCAGATACCACGGACGGAGTCTGCCCTGCTTTGACTTTGTGTGCGAAATTAGCCACGACACCAAGAGACCTGTAGCGACGGCAAGAATCTTTGCAACAGTCATTACCATCTCATATTTTTTGCCCATTGCGGATATCATCGCGGCGTTGCCTTCGCCGTACATTGCGCCGACCTGCTGAGTGAAAAATTTTTCAACGAGCGCGGCGACAGTGTTGACAACGAGAATGAGTCCGAGGGGACCGATGAGGTGCCCAAGGTATTTTTCTTTCCATGACACCGAGCAGGTTTTTATTTTTGAATCAAAAAATTTTGAATTTATTATGCTTTTCTCAAGCAGGGATATTTCTTTCATAAGTTCACCTTTTTATCAATAATGTGCCGTCGAAATGTTATTTCGATACTTTGTTGAAATCTATTTTGATAGTTGTTTTTCCGCCCTGCTCAAATGTTACCGGAACGGAGAAAACGCCGTTTTGACCCTTGAATGTCTTGCTTTTTCCGGCAGCAACGCCTATGTTGCCGTTTTCGCTCTGGTTTTTGGGTATGAGGGTCAGCTCTGTTCCATCATCATTGAGTTCCCAGAAACCGTCGCTCCACATGGAATATTTTCCCGCAAACTGGGCGCAGTGAAGCTCGTAGATTCTGCCTTTTTCACCCCACTCGTTTGCGTCAGAGGTGTTTCTGAGCAGTATGTATGCATCGCCGACGACTCCCGCCCATATCTTGCTTTCGGAATCGGATCGCAGAATGTCGCCCTTTTTATCCTTTATGAAGGCAAACTTGCCGACAGAAACAGACGGCTGTTTTGCCGGGGCGGCTGTTGTTCCGCTTGAAGAGGCATCTGCTTTTGTCTCTTCAATGGATGCGGATTCGGAATCTGTTTGCGGTGCAGTGGAGTCCTGCGGAGCCGCAGATGGGTCCTCAACTTGAGCTTCAACGCTTCCCGAGGATGCGTCGGTGGTATCGGTTTCGATGTTCTTCTGGTCGCGGCAGCCTGCAAATAAAGCAAGCATCGCCAGCGAAAGAAGCGCGCAGATAAATTTTTTCATATATGATCCTCCTGTTTTTGATTTTGCTCTTTTGCTGTGATTTTAGACGCGGCAAACACACAATGCCCAAAATCAGTCAACAAAGTCTGCAAAAAATAATCATTATACATTGATTTTAATCAAAAACAGTTGAACGGTATTTCACTATCGGGTATAATATTATAAAATAAGGTTCGTGGGGGTGTTCTTTGTGGATGACAGAATAAATAATATATGCAGTTTATTTTATGCTTCACATTATATACCGCTGGCGGTGTATGAAGAAAGGACTATAGTACATATTTTTTCGTCGGCGGGCAGCAGTCTCGATTTGTTTTCTTTGTTTGAGGCTCAGTCGTTTTCCGCCGAGCAGACTATGTATATCCTGACTTTGCCTGAACAGGGGACATATGGGCAGATAAGAATAAAAAACAGCCCGATGAGAGTACTTCTCGGTCCGGTTTTTCCGACGCCTATCACGGAAGATACGGTTATGACTGTTGCGCGAAGAAATTTAACGGATAAAAAAGATATGGATGCGTTGGCGGAATTTCTGTATTCCATTCCGAATTGCTCATATAATCAGTTTGTGAACCTTACCGCGCTTCTGAATTTTATTATCAACGGTGAGATGTTTGACATTGCGGAGCAGTTTCTCGAAGAATCGTCGGATGTAGGAAACAAGCTTGCGGTTACATATACCGAGAATTTGTACAAATCGCAGGACGAGCAGGTTCTGCACGGAACATATCAGTTTGAAAATATGCTCCTCTCATTTGTAAGGGACGGCGAGACAGACAAACTGAATGCGTTTTTGACCTCCACCGCGAAAACAACGCACCTGCGGGAGGGAAAACTTGCGGAAGCGCCGCTGCGTCAGGCAAAAAATCTTTTGATAGGCATAGCAACCATGGTCGGCAAGGTCGGCGCTATCGGCGGCGGACTCGGAGTTGAAGAGACTTATCGCCTTATCGATCTGTATATCCAGGAGTGTGAAAAGACCTCCTCAACAGAGGAGGTCAAAGTGCTGCAGTACAACATGCTTCTTGATTTCACGGACAGGGTTGCACAAGTGAAGGCCCCGCGGAATGCGTCGAAAGAGATATATGCTTGTATGCAGTATATTCAAAATCACACAAACTGTCAGATAGGAATAGATGATGTTGCGGGATTCATCGGAAAGAGCAGGACATATGTAACAAAAAAATTCAGGCAGGAAACCGGAGAAAGCATTACAGATTTCATTATAAAAAGTAAAATAAGAGACGCCAAAAGGCTTCTCAGATACTCTAACCGAAGTTTGTCGGAGATCAGCACCCATCTTTGCTTTTCAAGTCAGGCGTATTTCCAAACCGTGTTTAAAAAATCTACGGGTATGACGCCGAATGAATACAGGAATGTTCACAACGAAAAGTGATTGGAACTTGAGGAAAATCGAAATTTTAAAGGAAAAATGCGATTCTTAGCAGTTAATCAAAAAATACAGAAAATAATAAAGATGCAGTGCCGAACGCGCAGAATGGCTTCATCATCAAGCAGACGGTCGATAGGATAACCATCTGCGATAAATATATGCAAATAAAATTCAAATGCGGGGTGACATTCGCCCGGCAATATGTAGAATAAAAAGAATGAACAGCGCCTCGAAATGTCTTATACAGCATTTCGAGGCGCTGCTTGCGATTTTCATTTCGGATATTTCTTCAGAAAGTGGTGGAAATAATCACAACGGTATGTTACAATTTCGATGAAGAGGAAAGATGAATCATAATTTTTTGCCGCCTTTTTCTTTTTTATTGAAAAGATGCGTTGTTGAATATAGGAGTAATAATGTAATTTGTGCTT
>OIZL01001230.1_pt1 | contig 14774 bp, 10 predicted proteins | sample 1588541 | NCBI WGS metagenome assembly OIZL01 (sample SAMN03283285) | human gut metagenome | biome: human-associated habitat; material: feces | host: Homo sapiens | place: Peru | collected 2012 | reverse complement strand
TTAAGGCGATGGGTGGCAATATCACTTATCTGAACCGAAAGGAAGAAGGCGAACCGACCGCTGACCTCCTTGTCAAATACAGCAAGCTTCACGGAACCACTATCGGCGGTGATCTCATTCCGACTTTGATCGATGAGATTCCGGTCATCAATATCCTGGCTGCCTGTGCTGAGGGCACTACGGTCATCAAGGATGCCGCCGAATTAAAGGTAAAGGAATCAAACCGGATCGAGGTTATGACAACACAGCTGCAGGCAATGGGCTGTGATATCACCGCTACAGACGATGGCATGATCATAAACGGTGGTCAGCCACTGCACGGCGCTACCATAGATTCCCATATGGATCACCGGATCGCCATGAGCTTTGCCGTCGCTTCTCTTGTCGCTGAAGGGGAAACAAATATCCAGGGAAGTGAATATGTGTCCATCAGCTATCCCGGATTTTTTGAAGAATTAAAAAGGCTGTCCGATTGATCTAATCGGACAGCTTTACTAATAATCTGTTCAAAAAATAGGCGATCACCATACAAAGGATCCCTGCCACACTTCCATACCAGTTCAGCGCGGCGTCTGTCATCTGAAAATGCCGCCCTTCCACAAATTGTTTATAATACTCTGTGTAGTACGCGAGCACATAGCAGAGTGCACCGGAGGCAAACACCCCCACGATGCGGAAATACCTTCTGCAGATCACCATGCTCACAAAAGTCGTCACCACACCGACGACAAAGAACAGCCCCAGATGCGCACCGTAGCGGATCACATAACTGATCGTCTTGATCTGATCGGCCGTCGGGCTGCTAAAAATCCGGTGTGCGACCTGCTCCGCAAGCGCCATCGTCACCCCGGCAGAGCTTTCTCCTGTCTGAAAAGACACAAACATCACAAAATAAAGCAGTAACATCAAGCCGCCGAGCGACGTCAAAATGACCAGAATTTCCAGGCCCAGCTTACTGCGCTTACCATTTCCTGACATACTACGCCTCATTTCTGTTTTAAGGCTTTACATCCCCATATCCTGAATGGTGCCATACGTCTCAATCCGGCTGGCGTCTATCTCTGACATACCGATAAAAATAGCCCCGTACTCATAGATATCGCCTCTCCGGCTGATCCGTACGACCTCCAAAAAGGTATGAAGCACCTCGCTTGTCCAGATGGTCAGGAAGGATTCATACACCGCTCCCACCTCCAGACGGGTACTGCAGGTAAACCCCACACCGGTCTTAGATACATCGGAAATATCAATATGTACCTCTTCCGCCACATTCTGACCCAGTCTTTTGATCAGGATCCTTGAACTAAGCTCCAGCCTTTTGTTTCTTCTTCTCTCATCCATATCCTTCTCCCCTTTTCACAAACCTGCGTTGTCATGTGTCCATCCATTCCCCAATGGATCATTCCTTCCGGAAGCCGTCCGTGATAAACATCGCATCTCCAAAGCTGAAGAAACGGTACTTCTCCGCAATAGCCTCCTCGTAGGCATGCAGTACATTCTCTCTTCCGGCAAGTGCAGAGACAAGCATCACCAGCGTAGACTCCGGCAGATGAAAATTCGTGATCAGACAATCCAGCACCTTGAAGCGATAACCCGGATAAATAAAGATCTCCGTATTGTCGCATCCGGCTTCCACGCGTCCGTCCTCTCCGGCCGCGCTCTCCACAGTCCGGCAGCTTGTCGTTCCGACGCAGATCACACGGTTTCCACGCTCCTTCGCCCGGTTGATCTTCCCGGCAGCTTCGTCCGTGACCTGATAATATTCCGAGTGCATATGGTGCTCCAGAATATTTTCCTCCTTGACCGGCCGGAAGGTTCCCAGTCCCACATGGAGCGTCACGTAGGCGATATCCACGCCTTTCTCCGCAATCTTCTCCAGCAGCTCCGTGGTGAAATGCAGTCCGGCAGTCGGCGCCGCCGCCGATCCCTCGTACTTCGCATAGACCGTCTGATAACGGTTCTTGTCCTGCAATTTATGTGTGATATACGGTGGAAGCGGCATCTCCCCGAGTCTGTCCAGCACCTCTTCAAAAATCCCTTCGTAGAAGAAGCGGATCAGCCGGTTTCCCTCTTCCACCACATCCAACACTTCCGCTTTGAGACTTCCGTCTCCAAAAGTCAGTCTCGTTCCCGGTTTCGCTTTCTTTCCCGGCTTCACCAGCGTTTCCCAGACGTCCTTCTCTCTCCGTTTCAGAAGCAGGACTTCGATCGTTGCGCCGGTGTCCTCTTTTACTCCCATCAGCCTTGCCGGGATCACCTTGGTATTGTTCAGCACCAGACAATCCCCCGGTCTTAGATAATCGATGATCTCGCGGAACACATGATGCTCTGTCGCTCCCGTGTTCTTATCCAGCATCAACAGTCTCGACGCCGACCGGTCCGCAAGCGGATCCTGCGCGATCAGTTCCTGTGGCAGATCAAAATAAAAGTCTGACTTGTTCATAACAATCCCCATTCTTTTGTTTTATCTAACCATTATAACCCAGTTCCATGTAAAAATGCAACATAGCCTCTCTTTGTCTCATAGACGTCCGCCTTGCTGGTCGCCTCCCAGGGTGCGTGCATATTGAGAACTGCAACGCCGCTGTCGATCACGTTCATTCCATAAAGCGCCAGAATATATGCGATCGTTCCGCCGCCCCCAAGGTCTACCTTTCCAAGCTCCGCCGTCTGGAAATTGATCTTATCCTTCTCGAAAATACCGCGGATATAGCCCATATACTCTGCGTTGGCGTCATTCGAACCGGATTTTCCTCTGGCTCCGGTGAACTTGTTGAACACCATTCCTCCGCCAAGGTACGCCACATTTTTCTTGTCAAAGCTAGACGCATAGCTCGGGTCATACGCACTGCTCACATCGGAAGAAAGCATACAGGAATGGGAAAGACACCTTCTCAGGTTCAGTTCACTGTACTCTCCCGCCAGATCCATGACCTCTGCCACGGCATTCTCAAAGAATTTAGACTGCATACCGGTCGCGCCTACGCTTCCGATCTCCTCCTTGTCGACCAGGATACAGCAGGCAGTACGCTCAGGCACTTCCATCTCCAGCATTGCCTCCAGAGAGGAGAAGGCGCATACTCGGTCATCCTGACCATAGGCAAGGATCATGCTGCGGTCAAATCCGGCCTCCCTCGCTTTTCCTGCCGGTACGACTTCCAGCTCTGCGGAGATAAAGTCCTCTTCCTCCACATCGTAGTTCGCTTTCAGAATGTCAAGGATCCCTTCCTTCACCGCCTGTTTATCCTTCGATTTTTCCTCATCCTTCTTCTTATCGATCACAAGCGGCTTGTTTCCAACGATAATATCCAGCGCCTCGCCCTCGATCACCTTGGAGGCTTTCTTTTCAAGCTGCTCCTGTGCAAGATGGATCAGAAGATCCGACACGAAGAATACCGGATCGTCCTCATTCTCTCCTACGCTGACTTCCACGGTCGTACCATCCTTTTTCACGATCACGCCATGGATCGCCAGCGGGATGGTCACCCACTGATACTTCTTCACGCCGCCGTAATAATGGGTATCCAGATAGGCAAAGCCTCCGTCCTCATACAGCGGGTTCTGCTTGATGTCCAGTCTTGGAGAATCGATGTGCGCGCCCAGAATATTCAGTCCCTGCGTCATCTTTTCCTTACCGATCTGGAACATCACGATCGACTTGTTCATCCAGACGGAGTATACCTTATCGCCCGGCTTTAAGGCTGTTTTTTTCTTTTCCAGGACCTCAAGCTCCTGATAGCCTTCCTTCTCGATCCGGTTCACGATCTGGTCGATACATTCTCTCTCCGTCTTTCCATGATCCAGAAAATCTCTGTATCTGTCCGCAAAAGCATCCATTTCCTTCATCTGCTCTGCGCTGTAAGTTTCCCATGTATTTTTGTGTTCCATTTCCTACCTCGTTTCTGCGCTTTTTTCTGCGCTGTCATTTCTGTAAAACCATAGCTTTCCGGCTCTTACGCCCGATAAAGGCGGCGCGCTTAGCTTCTGAGCTCGATTCCCATGCCCTCAAGTCCGTTCAGGATCTTCTTCATTGCACCGGAAATGTCGGCCTCCTCAAGCGTCCGGTCTTTTGCCCGGAAGGTGATGGAATATGCCACCGACTTATAGCCTTCCTTGATCTGATCGCCTTCGTAGATATCAAAAAGCTGATAATTCTCCAGGATCTTTCCACCTCTCTGGGCGATCACTGCCTCGATCTGTCCCACCATGATATTGCGCGGCACGACCATACTGATATCTCTCGAAACAGCAGGATACTTGGCAATTCCTTCATACTTGCGGTCAAAGGTAGCAAACGGAAGGATTTCCGGCATATCCAGAACTGCAATATAAGCTCTTGTCTTCATATCGTAATTGTCGCAGACCTCCGGATGCACTTCTCCCAGATAGCCTACTACTTTTCCGTCATAGATCACGTTCGCCTGTCTGCCCGGGTGCAGGAAGTTCTTGCGTGCCTCCGGATCATAGACTGCCTTCTTCTTCATTCCGATCGCATCGAAGAACTCTTCGATCACGCCCTTCATGGTAAAGAAATCGCAGTCGCCGTACATTCCCAGCGTAAACTGCATCCGCTCATCCGGGAGCTCTGTTAGCGGCAGGGCCTTGGGAATATAGATATTGCCCAGCTCGTAAAGTCTGACGTCCTTGTTTCTCCGGTTATAATTCGTTGCCAGACTCGTAAGCATACCGTTCAGAGACGAAGTTCTCATAATCGAGAAATCCTCGCCGAGCGGATTCGATATGGTAATCGCCTCTCTCGCCGGATCGTCTGCATCCAGGAGCAGTTTGTCGAACACCTTCGGGCTTTCGAAGGAATAGCACATTCCCTGGGAAAAGCCGCAGTATTCGGCAATGTCTCTTGCCTTCTGTTCGATCCGCAGCTTAAACGGCAGTTTGCCGGTCATCGCTTCGCCGCTCGGAAGCGTAGCCGGGATCTTGTCATATCCATAGAATCTCGCCACTTCCTCTGCGATGTCACACTGGCGGAGCAGATCCTGACGGAAGGTCGGGATGACAAGCGTATTGTCCGCCTGCTGATAGTCTACCTCGATCATGCGGAAGATATCCAGCATTTCCTCTTTTGTCACATCTGTTCCAAGCAGCGCGTTGTACTTCTCCGGTGCAAAAGGAAGCACGACCTTCTCCTTGAGGTCTCCGTGCACATCTACCATGCCGCTTACCACTTCGCCGCAGCCCAGTTCCTCGATCAGCTGGCAGGCTCTGTTGATCGCCTCCTCCGCATTGTACGGATCCAGTCCCTTTTCAAATTTTCCGGACGCATCTGTCCTGAGTCCGACTCTCTTTGCCGATTTACGGATATTGGCTCCGTTGAAGGTAGCCGCCTCGAAAAGCACGGTCTTTACATCGTCTGTGATCTTGGAATTCTCACCGCCCATGATGCCGGCGATACCGACCTCCTTCTCCTCGTCGCAGATCACCAGCACCTCGGAATCCAGCTTACGCTCCTGTCCGTCCAGTGTCTGGAATACGTCTCCGTCTTTTGCTCTGCGCACGATGATCTTGTGCCCTGCGATCGTGTCCAGGTCGTAGGCGTGCATCGGCTGTCCGTACTCTTCCATGACATAGTTCGTGATGTCCACAAGGTTGTTGATCGGACGGATACCGCTCGCTGCCAGTCTCCTCTGCATCCATTTGGGAGACGGACCGATCTTGATATTTGTGCAGACTCTCGCGCAGTATCTCGGACAGAGATCCGGATCCTGCACCTCCACTGCGATATAGTCCTCTATTTTCTCTCCGTTTTCTTTTACCTTGACCTCCGGAAGAATAAACGGCTTGCGGAACGTTGCAGCCGCCTCGCGCGCGATACCGATGATACTGTAACAGTCTACACGGTTTGAGGTGATCTCATACTCAAACACAGTATCCCGCAGTCCAAGTTCCTCGATCGCATCGGCTCCGACTACTGCGTCCTCCCCGAAGATATAGATCCCGTTTTCCGGCGCCTCCGGGTACATTTCCCTGCTTGAGCCGAGCTCCTCGATCGAGCACATCATACCGTTTGACTCAATCCCGCGCAGTTTCCCCGCTTTGATCTCAATTCCGTCCTCGGGAAGCGGTCCTCCGTCATGTCCTCCTGCAACCTTTCCTCCGTCCAGTACGACCGGCACTTTATCTCCCACCTTGACATTCGGCGCGCCGGTTACGATCTGGATCACCTCACTGCCGATATTTACCTGACAGATGATCAGCTTATCCGCATCGGGATGCTTTTCAATCTTCTCGATCTGTCCGATCACGATCTTCTCCAGATTCTTGTCCAGTCTGCTATACCCTTCCACCTTCGTTCCGGTCAGCGTCATAGCATCCATATATTCCTGATCTGTGCAGGAAAGCTCCGGCACATACGCTTTGATCCATGATAATGCTGTATTCATAGTATTCCTCATTTCTGCGCCCTTTTTCTGGTAACGGGATGCGTCCAGGTGCGCGGGGCACATTCCCTCTCTTCTATTTTGTGCTCTGTCGGTTGTCCTGTCTCTCTGTCCTTTATCAGAACTGCTTCAGGAAACGGATGTCATTCTCATACAGAAGTCTCATATCGTCAATTTCGTATTTGAGCAGGGCGATACGCTCAAGGCCGACGCCGAACGCAAATCCCGTGTACTTCTCCGGATCAATGCCACTCATCTCCAGCACGTGCGGGTGTACCATACCGCAGCCGAGGATCTCGATCCAGCCCTCTCCCTTACAGAATCGACATCCCTTTCCGCCGCACTTGAAGCAGGTCACATCCATCTCTGCACTCGGCTCTGTGAACGGGAAATGGTGCGGTCTGAATTTTACTCTCGTATCCTCGCCGAACAGCTCTTTGGCAAACTCTGCCAGCGTTCCCTTCAGATCGGCAAACGTGATATTCTTGTCGATCACAAGTCCCTCGATCTGATGGAAAGATGGCGAGTGCGTCGCATCCACCTCATCGGCACGGAACACCCTGCCCGGTGCGATCATACGGATCGGGAGTCTTCCCTTCTCCATCTCATGCACCTGGGTGGATGAGGTCTGGGTTCTCAGAAGAAAATCGCCGTTGATATAGAACGTATCCTGCTCATCCTTAGCCGGATGGTCCGCCGGAATGTTCAGCGCCTCGAAATTGTAATAATCCTTTTCCACTTCCGGGCCTTCTACCACCTCGTAACCCATACCGATGAAAATACGCTCAACCTCTTCCAGGGCAATCGTATTCGGATGGCGGTGTCCCACGTTGTTCTTTTTGGCGGGAAGCGTCACATCGATGACTTCTCTCTTCATCTTGGCATCCCGGACTGCCTTTTCCATCTTTTTCACAGAAGCGTCCAGTACCTTCTCGATTTCTTCTCTCGTCTCATTGACAAGCTGTCCTACCTTCGGGCGGTCCTCCGGTGCTACGTCTTTCATGCTCTTTAATACAGCCGTCAGTTCCCCCTTCTTGCCAAGATAGTTCACTCTCACTTCATTCAGCTTTTCCAGCGCATCACTGGCTTCGATCTGCCGCAGTGCTTCTGCTTTGATCTGTTCCAACTTTTCTTTCATGTTCTCTCTCCTTCTTGTATTCTTTCCGTCTGCCGTTCCATGACCATTTCACAGGACATCATTTCTACGAAATAAAAAATCCCATGTGCAAACACACATGGGACGAATCATATCCGCGGTACCACCCAGTTTCCTGCCAACCATCGCCTTCCTCTGCGCGCTGACAGACACCTCATTCAGCGTAACGTGCTAAACGTCCCCGGCTACCAGCAAGCCATCTTCCATCCGATCGCTGTCTTCACCTGGGAAGCTCCGGTGGGAATTTCAAGTCGTTTTCTGAACCTGAGAGGACTTGCAGCCGATGATCCTCTCTCTCTGCCGGTAAAAAACGCTCTACTGACACCATCACTGCCTTTATCTTTTTCATTCTAATTTCTTTTTTTAGACTTGTCAAGCCATCCGAACAGGAATTTGTACACCGGTCCGAAATAGCGGTTGATATGCGCTCCGATCAGCAGGATATACATCATCATATAGAACCAGATCATGATGATGACAACCGTCGTCAGGCTCCCGTACGCGCCAAATCCATCAAAATAATCGACGTAGATGGAAAAGGCAAAGGACGCCACGCTCCATACGACGGCTGCAAACGCCGCCCCCGGCATCTGCGCCTTGAACTTCAGCTTCTTACTCGGAACAAACGCGTAGATCAAAGAGAAGATCAGCGTCAGGACCGCCCAGGAAAACAGGAAGCGGAAGTGCATGATAAACTGCACCAGTATGTGAAGCTGCGGAATGTCTGATAACAGAATATCCACGATCAGATTGCCAAACACCATGACAAAGAGTGCAAGGATCATCGCGATAAGAATGATGACCGTATAGATACAGGCAATGCTACGCAGCACCACATAGTTACGCGTCTCCTCAAAATCGTTGACTGCATTCAGTCCATGGATCAGCGCCAGCATCGCTTTCGCTGCCGACCAGATCGTAACGATGGCAAACACCGTGATCGTGCCTGCCGATCTGGCATAGACGTCCGACACAACGCTCACCACCAGCGCGTCCATCGCATCCGGCGTGAACTGCGTGAGTGCCGCGATCAGATTTGCCTCTGTCAACGAAGTGTACGGCAGGATCGCACACAGCGCCATGAGAAGCGGGATCATGGACAGGAACAGGAAAAAGGCGGTGCTTGCTGCAAATGCGCCGATATTCTTTTTGGTCATCTGCCAGCTAAAATCCCTGGCTATATAATATAGTCTGTAGATCGTCCTCATAGTTCGCCGCTTATCCCCTCTGTCTCGTCTTCCGGTGTATCGCTCTCCTGCCGGCCGCTGATCTCACATCCCGGAAAGTACACGGCAAGGATCTCTTCGTACCCCTTTCCGCAAGCTCCAAGAGCCTTTGCCCCGTTCTGTGACATTCCGGCACCGTGGCCGTAACCGCCGCCAGTCAGCGTATATCTTATCATATTTCCTTCTGTTTGACCAGTTTCCATCACAAAAAAGCCGCTCGGAAGGAGAAATCCAGGCGTCACCCTTGTTCCATCCTGCCTGATGATCTCGCTCTCGCCGTCGCAGAGCACACAGCGGATATTGTACTCTGACAGGATCTTGACCGTCCTGTTCCTGCCCCGCACAAGCAATTCCTGCGCCACGCCCCCGGCTCCCCGTCCGACGATCGCAATCTCCTCTATCTCACCGAGATCCTCCACCGGCTCTGAGACATAATATCCCCCTTCCGTCCGTGTCAGCACCTTCTCCGGCGTTGCGAGATACCGCTTCTGTATCCGCTCCAGAAATTTGGCACTGTCCACCGCTTCCACCGAATAACTCCAACGATACCAGGGTTCCTCATGCTCCCAGTCCTCCTCCCTGACCGAGGTAATGAAAGCGCGGAATTTCTCTTCCTCCCGACAGCTTTCCGCCCCCGTCAGATCCGTAAGATCCTCTCCGCAATAGAAAGACGCGCGGAGGTAAGGCAGGTTATCTGCCGCCTTATCGCCGCCCCAGATCGAAGCGTCCGTCCCCACTCCACAGGACGTCGAATAGTAGTAGTTCTCTGCCGGTTCTCCATTATAGGCAAGAACTATTCCGGACGTCTCCTTCACTGCCGTCGTCGCCGCCGCGCTCTCCGGACAGTTGTGATAAACCTGATACGCCGTCGTGTCATCCACGTGCGCTCCAAGTTCCGGCAAACCCGCATGCAATATAAAACGATACCCATACGTTCTGGCGCACACCGCCTGCGCTTTCAGCGCCTCCACCGGATAGGACGCCGGCATCTCGCTCGGCACGACCGCATACAGATATTCTTCCAGCGGCAGCTCATTGATCAGCACAAGCCCCCCTTCCAGGCGGCTGCACTCAAGGCTTCCCCGATACCGGTTATCATCCTTCACCACGCCGTCTGCGTCCACAAAGATCCGCTCTGTCAGCTTGCTGCTCCTGTAGGTTCTCCTCTCCCCAACCTTCATATCCTTTGCCAGAAGCTCCGTCCTTTCTCCATCCACTTCCAGCACGACCCGGTCATAATACGCCGTCCCATCCGACGTATTCCACAACAGCACACGGATCTGATCCGCATCCTCCTTGTCGGAGACGAGCACTGCACAAATCGTATTTCCCTCGATCACATAATCTGAATCTGCATAGCCGATCTTCAGATCCTTCTCAGACAGCGTGACCAGCCGGTCGTACAGCCGGTATATCTCCAGCGCCGGATCCAGCGAAAAGCAGCCTTCCCCATCTATCTCCACCTCATTTTCCGTCAGTCTGAGCAGCTTTCCATGTATCTTCTTCCTCTTTATCCGGATCTGCTGCACTTCTCCGTCCTGAAATTCCAGATCCGCAACCTGCTCCCGCTCTGCCGCCTTCACGGCATCGCGGCAGGGCACTTCCAGATCCGTCTGATGATAAAAGCACTGCAGCCCCGTTTCTGCAGCCTCCTTTATCCAGACATTCTCCAGGGTATGTACGCCTTCCTCCTTCCCGATTACCGTCAGCAGCCGGTCTTTCTGCACATAGACCTTCACCTGCTGGTAAAGTGTGTCGGCAAACTCTGCCGAAACATAGGCTCTTCCGCCGCTTGCCGCATCCTCCTGCGAGTACAGTCTTTCATTGTCTTTATCAATTTTGAGCACGAAGATCGTCGTCTCCCAGAGCGTCTCCTGCGGCTTATATTTTGACGCCATGATCCGGAAGGCTTGATACCAGTCTTTCTTTAAAACAAACTGCTCCTCTTTATAGTTCCCGGCAAAATCCGGCACATCCTCCCATGCCATCCGGTCAAGAAGCCCAAGATATGCTCCGTAGGTAAAATATTCCCCTTCATAATCTTCATCCTCTTCGATCCCGACCGCTTCCAGAAGGATCTGCACATCCTTCGTCCGTATCTTCTCACCCTCCGGCTGGGTTTCCGGCTTTCTTCCGGAAAGCAGCCGCACGCTTATGAGAAAAAGGATTCCCATGAAGATCAATATTGTTTTCAGAATATGCCTGCGTCTTCGCTCCATTCCATTCCCTTTTCTTCCCGTTTTCATTCTGCCTGTCTCTTATCATTCTATGCACTTTTTGCCATACCCTAGAACTTTGACAATTTCTTTCTTGCTTCAATAAAAATTATGCTCTGACAGGTAGCTTTTCCCAACGCATATGAGCAAAAAAAGCAGCCGTTTGCACGACTGCTTTTTTCGTAACCCCCAAAATGCCGGATCTTGTATTTTGACTCCTAGCTAAGCTAGGTGGGTAACCGCAACCATACTTCTGCCTTCCACTGCACAATGCCTTGCGGCTGGAGGCCTGACATCTGTATGGCAATTTAAGAATCCCGTTTAAAGTATCTGTAGGTTCAAAATAACAAGACTTTATCGAACATTCCAGGTTATTCTTATTATAACCGAGTTACACTGGTTTTACAACTGGTTTTTCCGTTTATGGCACGTCCCGCACATAGAAAATTTTTCCCAGTCTATTCGTTCATTCTGCTTCTCACATGTTCCACGTGCAGAAACTCGATATACCGATCTGCACTGACCGGACGGGAGAACAGATAGCCCTGCAGATATTCCACACCTCTCTCTTCCAGAAATGTCTGCTGTTCCTTCGTCTCCACTCCTTCCGCGACGATCTTCAGTCCAAGCTGATGGATCATCATGATCGAAGCCTCCAGAATAACTTCCGGCTTTTCCTTATTTTCCCCAAAGCAGGGCCAGATCAGGCTCTTATCCAGCTTCACCAGGTCGAAAGAACTCTCTGCCATCTTCGACAGATTCGAATACCCGGTTCCAAAATCGTCCATCGAGAACTGAAACCCAAGCTCTTTCAAAGCCATCATATTCTTCATTACCTGCTCGCCGGATTCGATAGCCGCAGTCTCCGTTATCTCCAGATTGATGAAATCCGGACGGATTCCATACTTATTCACACACTCCATCAGCTTCTCCGGCAGATTCGGATCACACGCCTGGATCCCGGAAAGATTGACCTCCAGATACTCTACCCCGTAGTTCCAGAGCTTTTCCCTGGCTGCAAACCGGCACACCATCTCAAAGACCTGGCTCCCCAGCTTATCAACCAGTCCCATCTTTTCTGCGATCGGAACGAATATCTCCGGCGAGATGTAGCCGAGTGTCGTCGTATCCTTCAGACGGACTAACGCCTCCGCCGAGAGGAAACATTTCTCCTTCGTCGAATAGATCGGCTGGTAGTATACCTCCAGCCCTTCTTCCGCGATCGCTTTCACTACCAGATTTTCAACCGCTTCCTTCCGGAACATTTCATCCAGCAGCGTCACATCGACAACCAGAACATCCTTTCTGACAGAGGTGCAGTTCTCCCTTGTAAAATCCAGCACCTTTTCAAGTTCATCCGGCGTATGTCCAAGCTCTGGCGCCTTTATGACCTGAAAACAGAAACTGCTCTGTCCGCTGCCCAGAAGAGCCCCCAGCTTCTCCATGCCTCTGTGGTAACGCTTCTCACGGTCATAGAGCATACATATGGAAAATTCGGTGGTGTGATAGACACACTGCTTCCTGTCCAGACACAGCTTCTGCGCCGTCTCTGCCAGCATGTTTCGTACCTGTTCCTCGCCGTTTACCTGCAGCATCTCGTCGAGATCCGGCACAGTGATCTGCAATATATGAAACGGACTGCGCATCTCCAGAAGTGCAGTGACCGCCTCCGAAAAGGCGTGCTCATTCATCACATCCTTCAGCTCCGCATCCTGAAACGCCTGCGGATCCTCAAAAGCGATGTATAAGAATACCACCATCATAACCATTCCAACGGAGGATAAAAGCGTCTCCGGGGCGACAAACTGGATCACCGCCATCAGCAGCCATACCCAGATACCGACGCGCATATTCCACTTTTCCCTTACATCAAATACACCCTCTGTCGTATTGATCACGCGCAGCGTCCAGAACAGATAGATCGCTATGGATACGTAGACCGTCATAGCCATCGGTCCGTAGGAATAGCGGACATCCCCATCCATACGATAATCCAGTCTTCCAAACAGGATCATGATCAGCGAAAAGATCGCCGGGATCAGCCGGTAAAAAATCTCCTTTTCCGTGTACCGTTTCTGTCTTCTGCTCTTTACATCCACATAGAGGAACAGGCACAATATCGTTGCGTCCATCGATCCGATAAAGAGCTGGTGGCTGAACCGGTTGAACGTATCTCCCACTGTATCGATATGCCAGATCGTATACAGGGTCAGCAGCTCTGTCAGGACATTGACTGCCGCCAGGCACAAAAAGCCGGCAAACAGCTTGTTCGACATAAGACCGATCCGTTTATACTGGTAATACTCTATTAAAATGATAACAATAACCGCTAACGCTGCAATCTGCATCTTGATTCCCCACTTCCAAACATTTTATCCTATGAATAATTTCTATATATACCAGAAACCAGAAAAGACGATAGATTATTTTAATCTATCGTCCTTTCTCTTTAAAATCTGAACCTACCGTTCAAATTATAACTGCGGTCCTGCAGAAACAAGTGCCTTACCAGCCTCATTTCCTTCATATTTAGCGAAGTTCTTAATGAATCTTCCAGCAAGATCCTTAGCCTTCTCTTCCCAGTCAGCAGCGTTTGCATATGTGTCACGAGGATCAAGGATACCTGTATCAACACCCTTCAGCTCTGTAGGAACCTCGAAGTTGAAGTATGGGATCTTCTTGGTCGGTACATTTACGATGTCTCCGTTTAAGATACCGTCGATAATACCACGTGTATCCTTGATGGAGATACGCTTGCCGGTTCCATTCCATCCTGTATTTACAAGGTAAGCCTTTGCTCCGCTCTTCTGCATCTTCTTAACAAGCTCCTCTGCATACTTTGTAGGATGCAGCTCAAGGAATGCCTGTCCGAAGCAAGCTGAGAATGTAGGTGTAGGCTCTGTGATTCCACGCTCTGTACCAGCAAGTTTAGCTGTAAATCCGGAAAGGAAGTAGTACTGTGTCTGCTCCGGTGTCAGGATAGATACTGGAGGAAGTACTCCGAATGCATCTGCAGATAAGAAGATAACGTTCTTAGCAGCTGGTGCAGATGAGATTGGACGTACGATATTTTTGATGTGATCGATTGGGTAAGATACACGGGTATTCTCGGTTACACTCTTATCAGCAAAATCAATTTCACCATTATCACTTACAGTAACATTCTCTAAGAAGTTAGGTACTTTCTCATAAGCTAGCATTTCATAATCTTTTACCCCTTCAATAACTGGAGCTTTAGTATCCTCTACTACCAAAGTAATATTCTTCTTCTCATTATCATACATAAAACTACCATAATAAATACCAGGTTTATTTTTGTCTTTATATAAATCTGAAGTTCCTATTGAATATATTTTTTCAATTAATTCGTTACTTATTTGCTTTTGTTTTCCTAGATATATTTTTCCATCTGAAATTTCATTGATATCCTGTAACATATATGATATTCCTCTTTCCTGTCTTCTGCCTAAGATACGCCGCCTGAAGTGTAAAAAATATAATCCAATGTTTAATTTTATATTTGGTAGAATATATGAATATGACTATGAAATTGAAATATATACTAATATTACAATAGTATTATTAAGTATTATCTATATAATTGTAGGTTATTACTTATTTATAAATAGAAAAATGGAAGTATCAGAAACATCATTTAAGAGTATACATTTACATAACATAGTTAAATCATTAACTTTATTACCATTTGTAGCAATCTCTTATGCTATTTGTAGAGATGCTAATATCTTATCTATATTATTTGTAATAATAATTATGTTAA
>OIZL01001227.1_pt1 | contig 14823 bp, 18 predicted proteins | sample 1588541 | NCBI WGS metagenome assembly OIZL01 (sample SAMN03283285) | human gut metagenome | biome: human-associated habitat; material: feces | host: Homo sapiens | place: Peru | collected 2012 | reverse complement strand
CTTGCATTAATACTTTCACTATCCCAACCACTTCTTATTTTAACAGTAACAGGTACATTTACTGCATTAACAACACTTTTAACTATATCATAAACTTTATCCGGATCTTTTAAAAGTGCTGCTCCAGCTTGTGCTCTTTTAGCTACTTTAGGTACAGGGCAACCCATATTAATATCTATAATATTTGGTTTCATTTCACTCTCAACTATCTTAGCAGCACAAACAAAGCTTTCTTTATCACTACCAAATATTTGCTGAGTAATAGGTCTTTCTTCTTCAGTCATATAAAGCATATCATGACTCTTTTTATTATCATATACTAAAGCTTTATCACTAACCATTTCAGCATATAAAAGACCTGCTCCCATTTCTTTTATTATTTTTCTAAATGCACTATTACAAACTCCTGCCATAGGAGCTAAAACAACTCTATTATCTATACTAACATTTCCTATTTTCCATTTCATACTTATCACCTTCGAAATTTATTATATAATAAAAAGAAACTTTTTTACAGTTTCTTATTCAAAATATTAAAGTTTATTACCTTTTTGACCTGATAAACTTAAGTGTTTTTAACCCTAAATTAAATAAACCATACCATACTTTACTAATTACTAAGTCATACTCACCAACTAATTCTAATACATTTGGATTAAATTTAGACTTAAAAGTTGATAAGTGATCTTCAAGTGAACCATCTACTCCTCCAAGATCACAGTAATCACATCCATTATCTAAACAATAGCACAATCTATAAAACATAAGTCCATTAGTTATCTTAAGTGATGGAAGAATATTAGTATTAGTACCAGCATATAAAAATGATGCTGTTTTAATACCATTATTGCAAGTTGGCATCATAACAATAGTCGCTCCTGCAAGTGGTCTATTTCCATATTTTTCCTTTATTTTTTTTGCTTCTTCTATTTGATTTAAACAAAAATCTTTTTTATTTTCATGTTCTTTCATATCTTTTTCTAAAAACTTTATATATTTATCTATATTAACGTGTGCAAAGAAAAGTACTGCATTATCTGGAAATGAATCCATTAAATTCTTAAAATAGTTTTCACTTCTAAGTGATATATGTTGTCTTTTTTCTGTTTCTTTTAAAACACTTATTAAATATTTAACATCATCTTTATTTTTAGAATAAGAAAACTCTACTCCTCTTTCTTCTTGATATGTACCAATATAGTTTCTTGTGTTTTTTGGAAAAGTTCTTCTTAAAGCCTCTTTTTCATATAAATTTTCATCTTTATCTTTAAGTGATATTACCATTGTATATCTTGGCTGAATATAAGCATTTACTTCCCTTTTATATCCACCATGCACAAAGCCTACTTTTTCTAAATTAGATACAATTTTTTTTGTATCCTTTGTAAATGACTTTCTAACTTCTATACCTTTATTTTTTCTTATATTTTGAATATTATCTTCACTAAAACATATAAATGGGTCTATTTTTATATCTATTCCACCATTTTTTTTAGCATAATCTCTTAAATTTTCTGTAAAACTTTCTAATAATTTCTTATCTTTATAATCTATAACAAAACCTCTTGGTATGTAAAATAATTTTTTATTTAAAAATAATTTTCTTTTTAAAATCATTGCTGCACATACTAATTTTTCGTTATCATACATACCTACAAAAGAGCTCTCCCATGCTGTTTTAACAAGTGACCAAGAAGAGGTTTGCATAAATGTAGTTGATGGAAAATTTTTAACAAAATCATCATATTCTTCTTTTTTAATATTATCTTTAAATACGTATTTCATAAATTTTCTCCTTATCTATATAATTATTCTATTATTAAATTCCCTTGATCTCCATTTTTTATTAAAAATGCGTTGGCTTCATCTGTATCTATATGAACTTCTAAAGAAAAACTATCATCTAATCTAACATATACTTTTTCTAAAACACCAGGTCTTTGACCATCTATTTTTAAACTTACGCATTCTTTATCAATAAAACCATATTTTTTAGCATCTTCATAGTTTGAATGAATATGTCTTGCAGCGATTATTAAAGCATTTTTTGTTATACTTCCCTTTGGACCTATTATAGTAATTTCACCTGCTCCATTTAAATCACCTGAATTTCTAACAGGCGGATTAACTCCCAGTTTAAATGCATCTGTTTTTGATACTTCAACTTGTGTTTTTCCTCTTTCAGGTCCTAAAATTCTAACACGTTCGATACTTCCTTTTGAGCCTTCAATAGTAACTTGTTCTTCACAAGCAAACTGACCCTTTTGTGATAGCGGACATTTATTTGTTAAACTATAATCTTCTCCAAATAAAATTTTAACATCTTCTTTTGTTACATGTACATGTCTTGCAGATACTCCTATATTTACTTTCATATTTAACTCTCCTATTCCTGATTATTAGTATAACACGTATATTAAACTTAATTCAATCATATATTTAAATGAAATATAAAAAAGGAGAAAATTTTATGAATTCAAATTATAACCCGATATATCCAAATTTAAATAATTCTGGTTTTAATGCTACTGCTATGGGAGGAGTTGCATCTGTTCCAAGTACTAAAACAGAGATGGAAAGTAACAACACTGCCTTAATGCAAGCTAATGATAACATGTTAGATCTAGAACAATCTTATATAGAAAATATATTAAGATTAAATAAAGGAAAACTTGCAACGCTTTATTTTTCATATCCTGATTCTGTTGAATGGAGAGATAGAAAATACACTGGTATTATAGAAGCTGCTGGAAGAGATCATATAATACTTAGTGATCCAAAAAATGGCAGATGGTATCTACTTCTTATGATATATTTAAATTATGCTGACTTTGATGAAAAAATTAATTATAGTCCAACGTTTTATATACCAAATCAAGGCAGATAAATCCTTGTAAAAATTCTTCTTATTTGCTATAATCGAAAGTGAAAGTAGAGGTTAGGTTTATGATTGTAATAGCTGTCGCACTAGTTTTTATGACAATTTTATTTATTTACTTTACAAGTAAAGATAAGATGACTATATATAGTATGAAACTTAAAAATATAGAAGAAAAAATAAATAGTACTTTAATAAAAAGAAAAGAATTATTAAAAGATTCAGAAGTTAAAATAAAAGAATTATTAAATACAAATAAGACTATTTATGAAAATTTTGGTGAATTAAGTAATAGTTCTAATGATATGATAAAGTTAAATAAAAAGCTTGCTATTTATACTAATGAATTTAATTTAATTAAAGATAAGTATAAAAAGTTAAGAAATAATGAAGATTTTCAAAAAATAGCTTTTAAAATAAATGAAACAGATGATTTACTTAAAGCATATAAAGAGTATTATAATAAATACGCAGAAAGCTATAATAAACAGCTTAAATCTTTTCCTTTTATTATTATTAATATATTTAAAAGAAAAAAGAAAAAAAATTACTTTGATAATAACTATGAAGAAGAAAAACTCTAAGAAAAAAATCTTAGAGCTTTTTATTTTCCAAAATCAATTGGAGTTTTACCTACTTTAATTAAATATTCATTTGTCTTTGAAAAAGGTTTACTTCCAAAAAAACCATTATATGCAGAAAGTGGTGATGGGTGGGCTGACTCAATTATATAGTGACTAGGATTAGTTATTAATTTTTTCTTATCTCTTGCACTTCTTCCCCATAAAATAAATACAACGTTATTAAGTTTCTCATTTATTTGTTTTATAACAAAATCAGTAAATATTTCCCAGCCTATATCTTTATGTGAGTTTGCTTTATCCTTTTCAACAGTAAGAACTGTGTTAAGTAAAAATACTCCTTGCTTTGCTAGGGAAGAAAGATCAGTATCCTCTCTTTCTACTCCTATATCATCTTTTAACTCTTTAAATATATTTCTAAGTGATGGTGGCGTCCTAACTCCTCTTCTAACCGAAAACGAAAGCCCCATCGCTTCTTTTTCACCATGATATGGGTCTTGGCCTAAAATAACTACTTTAATATCTTTAAAATCCGTTAATTTAAATGCATTAAATAAATCGTTAGCAGGTGGATATATAGTTTTAGATAATCTCTCTTCTTTAATAAAATCTTTTATATATCTAAAATAACTCTTTTTCATTTCTTCTTGTAAAACTAAATCCCAACTATTATGAAACATATAATATCACCTCATCTATTAATTATAGTAACATATTAAAGTTAAAAGAAAAAGACTTATTTATGATAAGCCTCATTATTTATTATTTTAAACGAACGATATATTTGTTCTAGTAGTATTACTCTAAATAATTGATGTGGAAAAGTTAGTTTTGAAAAAGATAATCTATAATCTGATCTGTCTAATACAGAAGATGATAGTCCATTAGAACCACCTATTACAAATATTATATTTCTAGATATATTTTTATTAATAAAATCTGATAATTCTTCTGAAGATAAATTTTTACCATTTATTTCTAAAGTAACAACAAAGTCCTTTTCACTTATTTTATTTAATATGTTTTTGCCTTCTTCTACTACTTCTTTTTTCTCATCATAGCTATAATCAGGCAACTCTATTATTTCTAACTTTGTATATTTAGATAATCTTTTTTCATATTCTTTTAATGCATCTTTAAAATATGTTTCTTTAATCTTTCCAACACAAATTATTTTTATCATACTTCTATCCAATCCGTTCTTTGTTTTTGTTTTGCTATTAATATATTTTTTACGTTTTTACTATTTTTATTTAAAATATCTTTTAGCGCACCTTCTGCTTTTTCATATGTATTATTATCATCACTTAAGTGTGCTAATATAATTGTTTTTGTTTTATCACCTACGAATAATGATAAGTAATATGAAGCATCAGTATTTGATAAGTGACCTTTATCACCTAATATTCTCTTTTTTAAATGAAAGGGGTATTTACCATCCATTAACATCTTAACATCATGATTACTTTCTATAACATATAAATTATGATTTTTTAACTTTTCAAAGTATTTATTATTAATATATCCAGTATCAGTTATATACACAAATGACCTATTATCATTTTTTAGTATAAATCCAACAGACCCTTTAACATCGTGTGAAGTTTTTATAACATCAACATTCAAATCATCTATTATTATATTATTTGTTTCATATAATTCATAATCAAAATCTTCTATATATTCATGTAATAAAGATAAAATTACTTTATTAACGTATAGTTTGGGATGATATTTTTTCAAGAATACTTTTAGTCCTTGTATGTGATCCACGTGGGTATGTGTTATAAGAATTGCTTTTATATCATTTGGATCCACTTCTAACTCCTTAAGCCTTTCTTCAACGTAACTTTTAGTAACACCAAGATCAATTAAGACCTTGGTGCCTTTTGTTTCTACTAAAGTACTATTACCACGACTTCCGCTTGATAAAACCGATATACGCATTATTGATATAGAATAAGTGGATTAAGTGGAGTACCATCTCTATATGGTAAGCCGTTTTTATATAAACCAAAATGTAAATGCGTACCAGTTGCAAATCCAGTATGCCCCATTGTACCTATTTGTTGACCTTTTTGTACAGTTTGACCCTCTGAAACTATTCTTGAATGCATATGAGCATATAATGTATAATAACCATTACCGTGATTTATAGTAACATAGTTACCTAAACTTCCTCTATTTACAGATGCAACAACAGTACCAGCTCCAGCAGCATATATAGGTGAACCCTCACCACTACCAGCGATATCTAAAGCCTCATGAATTTTACCCCAACGATAGCCAAAATAACTTGATATAAAGTATTGTGATATTGTAGGCCATGCCCAGTCTCCTGTTGCAACAACAGTTCCATAAGAACCTGCTGATTTTGTACCCACTTTAACAATTTTATTAACTGCAGGTATAATAGTTTCTCTAGACACTATTACAACGTTGTGAGTTTCACCATTAACGGTTTTTAACTTAGTAGTTAATCTATCTAATCCGTTTTGACCTTGAACCGCCACTTCACTATTACCTGCATACATATTATTATCATACTCTGTTGTAGTTTGAAACTGACTTTCTTGATCAAGAACAGTATGAGATTCAACTACTACATCAACAATAGGATTAATAAGTCCTACTTTAACTTGTTGTCCAACCGATAACAAATTATTAGAGCTAGTAAACTCTGGATTAACAATTAAAAACTCCTCTGTAGCAAGCTTATGATTATACGCTATAGAATCTATTGTATCTCCTTCTTGTACAGTATAATACTCTTCATCTTTTACTTCTCCAAATAATAAATACTTAGTCAAAGTTTTTTCATCGGTAAAAATTTGTTCATCTGCAGAAATATAAGTATTTTTTAAAGTAATGTCCTGATCAATATAAATATCTTCTATTAAAGATCCAGTATCTTTTATTTCTGGTTGTGTATCATTTTTATAATTTTCTATTTCATCTTTTGGAACAAAAGCTTCTACAACCGTTTTTATTGCCTTATTAAACATATCTTTCTTAAGTACATTTATAACTATTTTTTCTTCACCTTCACTTTGGGGCTTAATGGTAACTTTATACCCCTTAACAGTAAATGGTTTTTGTTTTTTTATAATGTTATGAGTTTGTTTAGCTGTTAAAACTTTTTTTTCATACGTAGTACATTTTTGTATATCAACACCAGATGGAATATATACTTTATCTACTCCGTATTTTTCTTTTATATCTTTTTGTTCCTCATTTATATAATCTTCTAACTCTTTTTTATTTTTTATATTGCCAATAGATTTACCATCTAAATATACTTTGTATACACTTTTTGGACTCAAAGTATATTTATTAGAAAAATTAACAAAAAATACAATTGCAAATGCTATTAAAATTGAAAATAAATATAAAATCCCCTTTTTTATTACCTTAAACATATCTATTCACCAGTTTCCCTTCGAAAATTAACAAAAGTACTAGTATCCTTTCTAAATAATAATTCTATTGTTGTTGTAGGACCACTTCTGTTTTTGCCTATTATTAATTCTGTTATACTTGCATTATCATCACGTCTTGCTTCTTTATTATAATAATCATCTCTATATAAGAATGATACAATATCTGCATCTTGCTCTATCGAACCAGATTCCCTTAAATCACTCATGATTGGTCTTTTATCTTCACGTGATTCAACAGCACGAGAAAGCTGTGCAAGTGCTATTACGGGAACACCAAGTTCTAGTGCCATAGTTTTTAAACTTCTTGATATTTCTGATACTTCTTGTTGTCTATTTCCTGCTGATTTGGCTGGACCTGTTATAAGCTGTAAGTAATCTATTAAAACAAGTCCTAGTCCTTTCTCTGAATTAGCAAGTCTTCTACATTTACTTCTAATTTCTCCTATGGTTATACCTGGAGTATCATCTAAGTATAAATTGGTATCAGACAACTTACTAATTGCTTCATTTAATCTTTTCCAATCATTATGTTCAAGACGCCCCGTACGCATCTTAGAACCATTTATTTGTCCTAATGACTGAAGTATTCTATTAGCTAATTGCTCAGCACTCATTTCTAAGTTAAAAAGTGCAACAGATGAAGAACTATGCATAGCAGCATATGTAGCTAAATTAAGTGCAAAAGCAGTTTTACCCATAGCGGGACGAGCTGCAATTATTATAAATTGGTTAGGTTGAAGTCCTGCTGTTAATTTATCAAAATCAGAAAAACCAGTTGCAAGACCAGTAATTTCAGAAGCCTGCTCTGCTAACTTCTCAAGATTAGCTTGCTCTCTAAATGCAACATCTTGAATCCTCTGAAATTCAGTTACTTTTCTCATATTACCTATTCTAAGCATCTTCATTTCAGCATTATCTAAAACATCATATATAGAATCACTATAAGTATAAGCATCATTAGCTATCTCAGTTGCAGTTTCAATCATTTTTCTTGCAACCATTTTTTCTTTAACTATATTTATATAATATTCAACGTTTGATGCACTAGGTACAGAATCTAATAACTCAGATAAATACTCAGCATTACCAACTCTACTTAATATCTTCTTATCATTTAATTTACTAGTAAGTATTGTAATATCAATAGCAGAAGATGAATCATTTAATTCCTGTAGCGTTTCAAATATAAGTCTGTTAGCTTCACTATAAAATGATTCACTAGATAGTTCATCGCATATTTTTTGAAGAGCAGTTTTAGATAAAAAGGCAGACCCCAATACAGCTTTTTCAGCATCTAATGCTTCTGGTACTTTTCTTTCTGCCATTTTAATCAACTCCTTACTTAACTAAGTTAACCGTTAATATCATGCATACACATTTATGCAAATTAACCTTAACTTTATGATATCCTAAAGATGATATACTATCATCTAAAACTATTTTTTTCTTATCTATTTTATATCCCATTTCATCTAATTTAGCTGATATCTGCTTAGATGAAATAGAACCAAATACTTGATCATTTTTACCTGTTTTAACTTTAAATGTTAATGTCTTTTTTTCAAGTTCATTTTTTATCTTAGTACAAAAATCTATTTCTTCTTGCAACTTTATTTCTTTATTCTTATTACTTATATCTAGTACTTCTTTACTTCTTTTAGTATAAGCAACAGCATATTTATTTTTTATTAAGAAGTTTTGTGCATATCCATCTTTTACTTCTTTTATTTCCCCTTCTTTTCCTTGCCCTTTTACATTTTTTATAAATATAACCTTCATAATTAGCCCACCTTTCTAATTAGATAATTACTATAGTATTATAACATAAATTTAATTTAAATAAAACAAAAAGAAAAGTAATACATACTTTCCTTAATTATCTTGTGAATGGAAGTAAAGCTATCATTCTAGCTCTTTTAACTTCTCTTGCAATATGTCTTTGGTGCTTAGAGCAAGCTCCTGTAACTCTTCTTGGTAATATTTTACCTTTTTCATTAATATATTTTCTTAAAATTTCAGGATCTTTATAGTTAACAGATTTACCTGCACACATTTGACATACTTTCTTTTTCTTTCTAAAAAATTCTGCCACGACAGTCTCCTCCTTCTTTTATTTATTAAAACGCAATATCATCATCACTTATTTCAATTGAACTACCAAAGTCTGCAAAAACATCATCTGATACATTTGTTGCAGGTTTTGAATCAGTTTGAAAATCAGCTGGAGATACATCATCACTATTATTTGAACTAACACTTTCTGTTTGTCCCGACTTAGAACTTAAGAATTGAACGCGGTCTGCAACAACTTCTGTTACATAAACACGCTTACCGTCCTTATCATCATAATTTCTAGTTTGAATTCTACCATCTACAGCAACTAAAGAACCTTTTGTTACATATTTTTTAATATTTTCAGCTTGCTTTTGAAAAGCTACTATATTAATAAAATCTGTTTCTCTTTGACCGTTTGCATTAGTATACTGTCTATCTATAGCTATAGAAAAATTAACTATAGGAGCATTACTAGATGAATATCTAAGTTCAGGATCTCTTGTTAATCTACCAATTAAAAATGCTTTATTCATTTTATTACCTCACTTTACTAATCTTCTTTTACGATTAAATGACGAATAACATCTTCACTAATTAATGCTAAACGATCAAATTCATTAATTGCTTTAGCATCATTAGCTTCTAAATTAATTAAGAAGTAAAAACCAGTTTTAAAACCACTTACTTCATATGCCAATTCTTTTTGACCTAAATCTTTTGAAGATGTAACTTTAGCTCCGTTATCACTTAAAACTTTTTCAAAGTTTTTAGCAACTTCTTTAACTTTATCTTCTTCAAGATTTGGTCTTACTATGAACATAATTTCGTATTTCATTTTATCTTTCCTCCTCTTCTGGTCTAATCGGCCCTTAAATAATTAAGAGCAAGAGAGTAAATTTAAATTACTCGCAAGTATTATAGCAAAAAAGAAGGTCATTGTAAACCTTCTTATTAATTATATTCTTATTTTTTTCCTTTAAGTACTAAACCATTCATTTCTTTTACATATCTATCAGCATCTTTGTATTTAATTCTTCTTTTATGCAAAGATACCTTCTCTAGTACCCTTTTACCTAAGACATCACAACTATTTGAATAATTTTTTACATCATTATATTTATCATTTAAAATAACATCTTTATATACACCATTTTTATTTTTCGCTAATATGTATTTTGGAGGATCAAACTCCAGATATAAATCATCCAAATTAAGAGTATCAAACCTAATATCCCTACTTTTTAATTTAACCAATTCAACTAGTTCTAAATTTTTTGTTGAAATACCAAATATCATATTTGTAAGTTTCACTTAAATATCCTCTTTTCATATAGTTATTGTACATCATAATAATTATATGATAATAATAAATAAATATTCCAATTTAATTGTTAAACCTAAATAAACAAACATCCCCATCTTGCATTACGTATTCTTTACCTTCACTTCTGAGTTTTCCCGCTTCTTTAGCACCTTTTTCTCCACCATACTTTTTATAGTCATCAAAACTTATTACTTCTGCTCTAATAAATCCTTTTTCAAAATCACTATGTATTATTCCTGCACAAGCTGGAGCTTTCATTCCATCAGAAAATGTCCATGCTCTAACTTCTTTAGGTCCAGCTGTAAAATAAGTCTTTAACCCAAGAAGACTATATGATGCCTTAATAAGTTTATCTAAACCTGGTTCATCTATTCCAAGTTCATTTAAAAATGCCTTTTTCTCTTCATCTTCAAATCCACTTAGTTCTTCTTCCATCTTTGCACATAAAACTATTACTTTAGAATTATCTTTTACAGCATATTCTTTTACACTTTTAACATAATCATTTTCCGTTAATACTTCATCTTCCTTTACATTAGCTACATATATTATAGGTTTCATAGTAAGAAGATTAAAAGCTTTTAACATTTTAAGTTCATCAGAAGTATATTCTAAATGTCTAGCAGGAATATTATTTTCTAAAGCTTCTTTTATTTTCTTTAGTAGTTCAACTTCCTTTAAAGCTTCTTTGTCTTTCGTTGATATTGCTTTTTTTTCTATCTTTAAAAGTCTATTAGTAATAACCTCTAAATCACAAAAGATAAATTCTACATCTATTATTTCTATGTCTCTTAATGGATTTGTTGTTCCCTCAACATGAGTTATATTTGTATCATCAAAACATCTTACTACTTCTACTATTGAATCAACATTTCTTATGTGAGATAAAAACTTGTTACCTAATCCTTCACCATGAGAAGCACCTTTAACCAATCCTGCTATGTCAGTAAATTCAAATGTAGTTGGTACTAAACTTTTAGGTTCAATTAATTCGTTTAAATAATCTAATCTTTTATCTGGAACTATTACCATACCAACATTAGGTTCTATTGTTGCAAAAGGGTAATTAGCTGCCAAGATATTCTTTTTAGTTATTGCATTAAATAATGTAGATTTACCAACATTTGGTAATCCTACTATACCAGCTGTTAAAGCCATATAAATCACATCCTCGTATAGGTATTATAACACAAAAAAAGAAAATAAAATTAATTATTTCCTGTTTTTGGCTTTCTTCTCTTTTTATATGAAATACCCTTATCTATATTCTTAAATTCTCCTTCTTTTTGGAGTTCTTCTTCCTCGTTTAACTTTTCTTTTGATGCATCATTTTCCAAAGTATTAGTATCTTGATCCATGTTATCTTGATTATCATACTTATAACCTTTAGAATCCAAAGGTACTAATTCATATCTACCCTTTTCTTTATTAAATTCTATCTTTTTAACTTCATCTTTAGTTGGTTCATTAGGTGTCGAAACAATTACCAATTTTTCAGGTAAACAAACTCTTACTATTTTATCTTCAAATTTTTTCTTATTATTATAAATAACTTCTTTTAATCCGATAAAATTTTTCTTTTCTTCTTCTGTTAGTTTATCAAACTCTATATAATTATTCTGATCATTATAATTATATAGTTTTGGTTCTATATATTTCGTAGCCAGTTCATCTTCAAATAATTTAGTTGTAAGTTCAGCGCCCTCTACATTATTAGACATTTTATCTTTAATAGAATTAAATATTTCTTTTGCACTAATATAAGGATTCGTACTATTTTCTAGTATTCTAACGTCATCAGATGGATATGGATAGTGGATCTTTATAAAAGGTTTGCCATCTTTTTGAAAATCTGTTATATTTTCTAAAGATAACTTAGAACTTTTTGGTTTTGACGTTTCTTCAGCTAATTTAGAAACATTACTTGATAATTTTATTTTTTCTTTCATAAGGTTTCCATCTATCGGAAATTTTGATATTTCATCGTTTATATCTTCAATATTTCTATCATCCATCTTATATAATTCGAAAAGTTTATTTAATTCTTCCTCATTAATATATTTTTTCATCCTTAGTTCTTCTAAAGACATTTTAATAACTTGTAAATCGTACTCTGTCTTATTGTTCAAAATGAATACCTCCTAATAGTATTATATAAAAAATTAAAGTATTTATAAACATTATTATATTAGATATGTGAATAAAAGTGTAAATATTCATAATATGTACCATAATAGAAATGGTGATTAAAATGAAAGTAAGATTAGGATATGTTGCACTATCTAAAGCATTAAATGATATTACAACATCAAGTACTATAACGTATACTAATTATATAAATAAGAATTACAACACATCTAAACTACTAGAAATAACTAAAAATAATTTAGATTCTTTATATGAAATAATTAAATATAACGTTAAAAATAATTTTCATTTTTATAGATTAACTTCTAAATTAGTGCCACTTGCAACACATGATAAAGTAAATTTTGACTATATAACACCTTTTTTAGATAAGTATAAAAAAATTGGCAAATTAATAAATGATAATAATATTAGAGTTGATACTCATCCAGACCAATACGCAGTTTTAAACAGCATGGATAGTAAAATAGTTAAAAATACTGTGGAAATATTAGAGTATCACTATAAAATTATGGATGCTCTAAATATAAAATCTAAAACAATAATTTTGCATGTAGGTTCTAGTGTGTGTGGCAAAAGAGCATCTATCACAAGATTTATTAATAACTTTGAAAAATTACCAGACTGCCTAAAAAAGTGTATTGCTATTGAAAATGATGACAAAGTTTACAATGTAAAAGACGTACTAGAATTATGTCACAAAATTAATGTACCCATGGTTTTGGATTATCATCACTTCATTTGCAATAATGAGGGAGGGGATATAAAAGATTATTTAAAAGAGATAATAGAAACTTGGAATGGAAAACTTCCAAAAGTGCATTTTTCCTCTCCTAAGAGCAAACTAAAAAAAGAATTTAGGAGTCATAATGACTATATAAATCCTGATGATTTTATAAATTTTATTAACTTAATTAAAACGCAAGATAAAGATATTGATATAATGCTTGAAGCAAAAGCTAAAGATGATGCTATATCAAGATTAGTTAGACAATTAAAGTACAAAACCAACTATAAATTCATAGATGAAACCACATTTATAATGTAAATATGTAATTTTCATGGCATTTAATATATTTATTTTTTCTTTATATAAATATAATATAAAGAAAGGAGTGTATATTTATGTATTATCCTGGATATCCTTCCTACCCTTATTATGGATATAATGAGAATAATGGAACCAATTGGTTATGGATAATAATAATAGTAGCAATAACACAAATGGTAACAATAATATTAGTAATGATACTAAGGAAAATTGTAACTGTTCTACTGAAGCCAAAATAGTAAATAATATGACAGATAGTGAGATACTTGATAATATAAATGTCTATAGCGGTGAGGAATATCAAAAAAAGGACTTAGGAGGTGTAAATTGCAATATAACTTATAGTGAAGTTCGTTTAAATGGATGTTTTAAAAATACTCCAACACTAAATGCATTTAATGGTTATTTACAAATGGGAGCATTTTCTTTAACATCAAATTTCTTGCAAATGAAAAAGAATAATAATACTTGTAATATTAATATATCTTATGATTATGCTGTTATAAATGGAGTTGTAGTATTTAAAGCAACACAAAAAAGGGAAGGTCAAGATTATCAAATTAGTTATTATTACTATTATGATGTAAAACATGATGAAATTTTAAATATGGGTGATGCTATGCGTCTTATGGGTGTAACAGATTTAGGTGGAGCAAAAAGCTATGAAGATTTAAATAATAGTTGCAGTGATTTAACAATTACAAATCATAATAAAGTAACCATAAATAAATATGTAGCAGAATGTGCCTAAAAAAATAAGGAGAAATGAATTATGAAAAGAAATACATTACTTATATTTTTTATAGCACTACTTATAATATCACTTGGAGGACTTACATTATTTTTTGGATATAAATATTTTACTGTTGATAATAAATGCGAAAAAGAACTACCAACAAACGAATGTAATAAGGAAGTTAAAAATATGACAGACAGTGAAATACTTAGGTATATAAGTACAAAAACACATAATTTTGAAGTGCTTAATGTTAGTTTAATGTCTTGTAAAGTAAAAAGTGATGTTTTAAGTTTAAATGGTATTTTAAGTTCACAAAATGAAGCTAAAAACTTTAATCATAAAATTATGGACTATACTATGGTATTACGACGTGGCAATTTACTTTCAATGAGAACTGAATGTCAAAGAAATGGTGGAAAAGAAGAATGTAATGATTGCGAATATAATATTACAAGTGAATATGCAGTTGTTAATGGTATTGTTACAGTTATTATTAAGTATCACTTACAAAATGAACAAATAGAAACACCTGTATATTTGTTTTATGATATTAAAAATGATAAAATACTTAAAATGGGTGATGCTATGCGTCTTATGGGAGTAACAG